>Ga0214921_10000172_pt1 | contig 128097 bp, 131 predicted proteins | sample LL1505_MetaG_FD_177992 | JGI IMG/M metagenome (GOLD analysis project Ga0214921, IMG submission 177992) | Freshwater microbial communities from Lake Lanier, Atlanta, Georgia, United States - LL-1505 | ecosystem: Environmental > Aquatic > Freshwater > Lake | place: USA: Georgia | collected... | reverse complement strand
CCTCATTTGGTGGCTCATCTGCTGCCTCATTAGGCGGCTCATCTGCTGCCTCATTAGGCGGCTCATCTGCTGCCTCATTAGGCGGCTCATCTGCTGCCTCATTTGGTGGCTCATCTGCTGCCTCATTTGGTGGCTCATCTGCTGCCTCATTTGGTGGCTCATCTGCTGCCTCATTTGGTGGCTCATCTGCTGCCTCATTAGGCGGCTCATCTGCTGCCTCATTAGGCGGCTCATCTGCTGCCTCATTAGGCGGCTCATCTGCTGCCTCATTTGGTGGCTCATCTGCTGCCTCATTCGGCGGCTCATCTGCTGCCTCATTTGGTGGCTCATCTGCTGCCTCATTCGGCGGCTCATCTGCTGCCTCATTAGGTGGCTCATCTAGTGCCTCAACTGCTGCCTCAATCGGCGGCTCATCTAGTGCCTCAATTGGTGCTTTAAATTTCTTATTTATATTTGCATTTGTTATCGTTTGTTTATATACTGTATTTGTTGCTTTTACTACATCATAATGATTTATAAAAATATCTAATACATCGGTATATAACTTTAATTTTTTTTTTATATCACTATATAATTTATATCCCGTATTGTCTAATGAATCTTTTAAATCAGTATTTATGTTATATATAAAAGAGTTTGAATTAAACAATAATGTATATGTTTGTTTTTTTTCTCGAGAATACATAGATGGAATTTTTAAAAAGTAATAATAATCATTTAATACATTTCTATAACATATAATAAATTTTACTAATTCTCCATTTGTAATTTTTATATCAATTGGAGTATTACATAATAATATAATTGGTACTTCATATTTAATTGATAATAAATATATATCAATAAAAGTTATATAATATTCATCACTCATTATTAAATCTTCCATTCTTTTTTTGTTAGCTATAACGTCTTGCATAATAGTTTTTTTATTATTTTTTAGTAATATATAATATAATGTTAGTTTGTTTGTATGACTTGCATATATATCTACTAGGTTTTGTTTTATATCAAGTATTGTCAAATTATCATTCTTAGTATGATATTTTATTAGCATTAAAATAATTTGAAATGAACATATATTTTTTCCTTTTTTATCTATATCAAATGCTAATTGAGATATTTCTGCTTGAAAATTTTGACGAATATTTTCAGTTATAATATTTATACTTAAAACACAATTTTTATTTTCATCAATATATTTATCCAATTTGTGAATGGGTGCGAGTGGTTCGGGTTGTTCTATATATTCAATATATTTTTCCTCGTCATCATCTGTATCATTATCTATATCATGAACATCATTATTATCAATATTTTGTGTTTTAGTTTTGTTAGTTTGTTTAATATCTTTAATATCTTTTTGTATAGTATTGGCTTTTGGAATTTGAACTATTGTCATCCTCTTAATATTATCTAATTTTTGTCTATCATAATAACCTAACATATCAAACGTCTCGTTATAGTTAGCATTACTATTTGTTATAAGAGTATTAAAATAATCAATTGTTAATGAAGACTGAAATAATAAGAGTTCACTATCTGAAATATTATAATTAACAGAACCATAACTAAATGTTTGCTTGTCTTGAAAAATAAATTTTTTGAACTTATTGTATCTTACAAATTCATCTGCTAATCGAGTATAATACAATATTTCATTTGATTCATTATTTATTAAATTAGTGATTGGTAAAATTAAAGAACATATATCATTTTTTTTTGCACAATAATTATTACATTCTTCGTCTTCATTATCTAAACATAGTGAAATTTCTTTAATTGTTTTAATTAAATTAGGATTAAAATTTGCAAAATTTATATATTTTGCACCCACATCTTTAAGTATTGCATAAATTTTATCTATTTTATCCAAAAATACCATAGAATTTGTAGTTGTAATTTTTTTTAATGCATTTTTATATATACTATTTATAGGCATGGTTAAGATTTTTTTGAATGTATTCTTAAAATTATTATAAAATAGCGTTTCTAATTTTATATTATTAACATCGTTAATACGGTCAATATCTTGCTTACTAGAAATTTGTATTTGTTTATCTACAAATAAATAGTCTTTATTTTCTATTAGTTCCAATTCATCTATTATATTAATTTCTGGATATGAAATCATTACAAGTTGATTGCCTCTTGTCAATATTCCTATAACAGCGTTATCATCTCCTACTTTATATAATGGTTCGCACATAATTTCTTCATCGCTTTTATTAAAAATATTTAATAATAAAGTTTTAGTATTATTATAATTGTTGTAGTCATCTTCATTAAGATCATCTATTAATTTATATGGAATATCAGTATATGTAGATGAAATAGCAGACGGATAACAAGGTATAAAGCCATGTTCGCTTGTATTATTTATTAATATTCCAATAACTTTATTAGAATAATCAACAACTTGATACGTTATTTCGTAACCTAATTTATTAATAATAGTAATTATTCTATCTAAACTAATGTTTGGTTTGAAAGCGGGATTTCCACTTTTGTCTGGTGTGCTTCTGCATTTATCAATTGCATTTTTAATATTATACAAAATAATTATAAAATTTTTGAAAAATGGATCCTTCTCTTTCTCTAGATCTATAGTAAAAAATTTTGTAATATTGTGACTAACAGTATCTTTAATTAAATATACAGGTTCATAATTTTCTTCATTTTTGATTAATATTAATATTTGTTTTTTTATATCTAAAAATTCGCTGCTATAACTTTGTTTAGGACATAATACTTTAACATTATCTGTATTATCTTCATTTGTTATATCTAAAATAATCAAGTTTAGTCCATTTGGAAAAAGTAATGGATTACTTTTGCATATAATATCCCATAAATACGTGTAATTTATTAGATTAGGACTATTTAAATATTCTATAAAATTATTAAAACTATATATTATTTTTTTTAGTATAATTATGTGTGATGGATTAGTTGCTAATTGTGCATATAATTTGCTTGAATTATAGCTTTCTATATCAATATAATCTATTACATCATTAAACTTCTTTGAAAGAAATATATGTGGTAAATTTCCATTATTATATTTAATAAAATCATCAATATTTAATGCCTCTATTATTTTTTGTTTCATAACCGCAATACTAATAATTGTTTCATTATTTTTAACTAACGTTTGATATAGATCTGCAATACATGCAATAAAAGACTGATTTTTACTATTTTCAACACCGTAACGCAAAAAACAGGGATAATTCTTTTTAAGAGTATTTGGCATTTTTTTTGTTACGCAGTTTTCATTATCAATTTGTAAAAATTTTTGTATTCTTATAGGAAGAAACCCAAGCTTATTTTTTTCTAATGGTTTTTCTGGGCCTAAAATATAATTTAAATATAACTTATCATTATCGCCCGTTTTTTGTGTGCTTGTTTTTTTACATTTCTTACTTCTTTTATCTTGTTCTGAATCTTTTTTTGATATATTTTTATTAAAACAACACGGCAAACAAAAACCATTTCTATTGTGTTTTTCTTTTAAAAATCCAGGAACATGTTCAACATAATTTCCATTTTTATCAAGATGATGTTTTGCATCTGTAAACTCTAATATTGAACCATCATAACTACCATCCTTATTTTTTTTTGTAATAACATCTCCATATTTTCCGCTAATAACTTCTGTATGTGTTAAACTTGTATTTAGATCTAAATTCCAATAACGAGGACATATATAAAAATATTTATTATCCGGCCCTTGGTATTCAAGACTTTCACTATAAGAATGGGGGTGATTGTCATCAATATATTTTTTTTCGGCTGCTGTTAATATAACGGGTTGTTTTTTTACATTCCAATTACATAATCTTGAATATTCTTCATAAAGTGAGTTTTTATCTGTAGCAAATAGTTTAGGTTCTCTATTAATCAATCTCTTTAAAATAGGATTGCTTTTTTCGGATTTTTCCTTAACATTATCTTGTGTTTTATCTGGAACTGGAATAGTTGCTTTATTATGGGTTGTACGCTCATGTCTATTTATTGTATCGTTAGTAATATTTTTAACATTACTATCTTGTTTAATCTCTTTATCAACGTCATCACTAATGTCATCACTATTAGCATCGCTAACATCTTCACTAACATCTTCACTAACATCTTCACTAACATCATCACTAATACTATTGATTTCATCAATAACATCAGTTAATCCTTCTTTTTTAAATAGCTTGCGTGTGCTATCCATATTTGCAATTCCAACAGTTTCTTCGTCTTCTTCTTCTGCATCTTGTGCTTTAACTTCAAGTTCGCCATCTTCATCATCTTTAGTATCTTCATCATCTTTAGTATCTTCATCGTCTTCATCATCGTCTTCATCATCATATGTTAACATACCAAATAAATTATTGTCATCATCAAGCGCAATAACAGTATCATCTTCTAATAAAGCGTTCATTTTTCTATTTATCATATCTGGTGTTTCAACGTCTTGAAATTTTGGTTCACTTAGAGTATCTTCTATTTTTATAGTAGAACATAATCCATAAATTTGTTTTGTGTCTTCATTTTCTACTAATTTATATAGAGTTTTTATGATTGAATCTAAATAATTTGGTATATAATTTAAATAGTTAATATTATCAATATTTTCTATACTAATAGAGAGATTGGTGGCTCCTGTCTTTTTTAATACTGTTTTAAATCCTGGATTGTTTTTAATTTGTAACTTTTTTGAATTAAATGTAGAAGTTAGTAATTTTAGTGAATTATAAACGCTAACAAGTTTTAATTTGGCGCTTTCATCTGATAATTCGAAGTTATCTTGCAATTTGGATAAAATTACGTTATCACTATATTCTTGTTTAATCAATTCTAATATAAACGCTTCTTCTGAATTCATGGTGTTAAAATTAGATACATGTTTATAACGCATTTCTAATTCATTCTTTTTGCTTGTTATAATATTAAATAATAGATAAATGCAGTTGCCAAATAATTCAATATTCAAATCCCCTTTTATATTTATGTTACAAGTATAATTGAGAGAATTAATTTGAACGTTGGGTGCTTGTAAATTTGTAAATAAGTCAATATTATTATTTGTTACTAATTTTTTAATAAAATTAATAATTGGGTTAACACAAATACCTATTAAATAATTTAATGACTCAAAACTGGTTACTTGTTTTAAGCTTACATTAATATTTATTAATCCATTTTCATTTAATACTATTAAAAACTCATCCACATTTTTTGTAAACTCTTGATCACTATCTTTTAAAGTAACATAAAAACTAATTGTATTAGCTTTTCCTAGGGATTTTGCATACTTTAACAATAATGTTTTATTTTTTTCAATACTAGGAATAAATATTCTATATATATTTTCTAGTTTTTTTCCAGGATTATATTTAATTAATGGATATGACTGTGAGCTATGAAACAGTTTAAAAATTGTATCTAATGTTATTGAATCAACATTAGTATTTATGTTTAAATTAATAGCATTTGACCCCTTATTTTCATAAGCTAATTCTTGTGATACTGTTTTAATTGAATTTAATAAATATACTAACTTATTCTTGTTAACAAAGCTAACAGCACTCAATATATTATTTGTTTCCTTTAATAAGTTTATTTTCTGAGAATAATAATTTAAATTATTAAGTATATTGTTTTTATACAAAAAACAATAATATAACTTTATAATCGTTTCTTCATCAATAACAGATTTTTGTTGTTTAAAAAAATCACTAGCTAAACACACATAAAGTGTATTATTATATATATTATATTCAAATAATAAATTAGAATTATTTGTTGTAATATTATCACCCGGCGGCTTAACACCATTATTATATAAATCATAAAAACCAGGATTTACTATATAATTTGTGTTAGCATTTAATATTTGTTGACCGATTTGTATGTATTCTTTAATAAATGTTAAACTAATTTGAGTCAAATCTTCGTAATTATAACTATCTTTATCTTCTTGTAAAGTGGCTAATATTATTTCACGCTCGTAAATATTTGCCAAATATTTAATAATATTTGTCTTTGTTAACTCAATTTTGTTATGATTGGTTAATGTATTAAACAAATCATTTGTGTTATAGTTTTTCTGTGTCAAACTATACATATAGAGTTCTTCAAAGCACACTTTTTCATCTTCATTTACACTATTATTATAACTCTGTATAAATTTTAACTTTATGGTTTCAATAGTATCATCATAATTTATTACATCATCTACAAAAATTATAGTAAAAACACCTGCACCCGTGCCTTCTTCAATAATTTCTTTGTCTGTTTCGTTAAAATCACTACTAAAATATTTACTATATACACTACTTTTACTAAATACACTATAATTATAATAATTTTTGTTTAACAGTTCAATACTTGGCAATTCTAAGTCTGACTCTGGTTGTGACCTAGCAATATTATATTTATTTTTTATAAACAAATATAATTTGCTATAGTCATTATTATTATTTATATAAATTTTAAATATATTTGACATTTATATAAATAGTAGACTATTATTTTATATATATATGATTGTAAATATTATTGTTGCATATTGCAATAATTATGGAATAGGTAAAGAAAATGGTCTTGTTTGGAATATTAAAACAGACATGGCTAAATTCAAAAAATTAACAATCGGTGATACTAATAATGCTGTTATTATGGGAAAAAATACATTTTTGAGTCTACATAATGAAAATGGATTGACACAGAGAGATAACTTAATATTATCTAAATCTATTACTATTGATAAAGAAAATGGAAAAAATAGAGTAAAAACATTTAACTCTATTCAACTTCTCGAAAGTTTCGTAAAATTACAAAACTATACTAAAGTTTGGATAATTGGTGGAGAACAAATTTATAAATTATTTTTAGATAATTATAAAAAAGACAACGCAAGTATTTTTAATATTTCAAAAATATATATAACATACATAAATAAAGATTATGAATGCACATCATTTTTTCCTGACTTAGCGCAATACACTAATAAATACAATCTACTTTTTTATAATAAAAAAGCACACAATACTATTACTTGTAATGACGAAGAACAGGATGATGATAATGATAATTCAAGAGTAAATTCAAATATATATGATATTGAATATATTTTTGTATAATATATAACTGTGTATAATATATAACTTTTAAATATCATAATATGGATTGTCGCTAATATTCATACCGCAATAGCGTGCGGGTTCTTTTTTATAATCAATTGGATTATAAATATTTATTTCTTTTGCTTCAGTAATAATGAATTTGAAATTTTGCCAAAACTCATCATGATGACCGATAGATTTTGTAGCAATATGACTTACTTCATGCAAAGCAACATACATCAACGTGTTTGAATCTATTAAACGACCCTGACTATTTTTTTCTGTATCTAAACAAAAGGCTAATTTTTCACCTTTATTTTCACTATATGCTGTAAATTCACTAGTAGGTAGTGTTTCATATATTTTTCTTGGATTATATCCACGTATTAAACGCTTAACATTACTTTTATCCGGGTATTTTTTTGCTAAATGATTTACTAATTTATTTAAATTATTATTTACTTCAGCTAATTTATTTGCTGCTAAATGAATTTTATTGCGGTCACGAACGCAATAAGTATTTCCATTTACATCGGAAATAACACATCTTAAATTAAAAGTATCGCTATTTAAATACAATTTAATTGCAATAATAATTATAAAAATTACTAATAATAAATTTAGTATATTTTTACTAAATAGTGAAGTCATTTATATAAATTTTTATAATAATTATTATTATAAAAATTAATATTATTATTACAAAAATTTTAGTTATTTAATTATTCATTATAATAGCTATAGCTTATTTTTAGACACTTAACCAATTTCTAATGGTCTTCTAAATGTATCTGTTTCAATTGTAGAAATATTCCATGGACAATTTGTATTTGATCTTGGATTTGGTGGTTCTGATCTAATTTGTAAATTAGAGTTTCTTAAACTAGATCCTTGTGTGTTAATTCCTACTAATTGTGTGGGGTTTAATAAATTTACATTTCTTAGATCTGAACTACTAACCGGATTTAGATTTGACCATTCGTTTACTGAACTATTTGGTAGTAAATCAGCTGGATTGGATACAGCTTTTGTTGAAACTAATTGATTTATAGCATTAGCACTATCGGCAGATGTAGCTATTTGTGAATTTGGATTTCCATTATATGGAGCATATGTAGTATTGCTATTTGTTATAGACAAAGCAGAAACATTTTCTTGAGAACTACTTTCGGGATATGAACCTGGATTTAGTGGTTGATTTTGTCCTGTCATAGGTAATTGTAATAAATTTTTTCCCTCTGAATATTTATAAAATGCGGCAATTCCAACCAAAAAAGCAACAACTACTAAAACATGTTCGATCTTTATCCCTTTTTTAACTTTGTTTAAAACTGTCATTTTATATAAAATATACAATAAAAAATTTTCGATAATATTTAATTAATTAAAATAATTAAATAATTGTTTAATATAAATTAATAAGATTCTTCATCACTTGAAGAATCATCGAGACTATTTAAATTATATTTAATCTTAATCTTTTTTGCTTCTAAAAGTGCATCAATTGCATTTTGTCTTATTTGTTTCGCTTTTTGTTTTGCTTTCTTATATATTTCTAAATATATTGTATTATGGGTTTTTATTTCGATTGGTTCATTATTTGAAATACTATTATCCAAATTGCAAATTTCAATAATGGGATTAGTTTCTAAACTAATAGATTTATTTAATTCTGTTATTTTAATATTACTGGTTTCTTTATTATTACTAAATGTATTTTGATTATTTATACTAATATTTGTTTCATTAATTTCCCGGATATTGTTATTAGGTTCTTCAGAAATACTATCTTCATCTATGCTGTTATTGGATTCTTCTAAAATACTATTTTCTTCTTCATCTTCATGGTCATTTTCATTTTCTTTAGTTTCAGTTTCGTCTTTAGTTTCAGTTTCAGTTTCAGTTTTATCTTTAGTTTCGTCATGATCTTCGTATTCATCTTCATCATTTATACTACTTGTATCATCATAAATAGTATGCTTACTGTCTTTATGCTGTGCGGTCTTATTATTTTCTAAATTGGGCACAGGTTTATTTAATTTAATTAATATTTGATTTTCAAAACTATCACAAGGATATAGTATCATAAATTGAATCAAAATTATGTCAATTATAAAAGATGTCTTTGAAAACTTAATGCCGTTTATATTTATTAATGGAACAATTTCATTAACATTATCATATTCTTCTAAAGTTACTTTTTTTTCGTTTTCATCATAAATATTAATTTTATCTTGTTTAATAGATGTTTTAATTAAAAATTTTTTACCCGATTTATATGACCGCATAATTGGAACAACATATTCTTGAATATCATCATCCGAAATATTTGTAGAATCATAAAACCACAGCTCTTTATTTGCACATATTTCTTTTACACAATGACTTTCTAGATTTTCAAAAAATTCTATAACTTGTTTATTATTGCTAAAAAATTCCAAATCACAAAAACATTTATTATTAGTATTAACAATTCCTTGCTTTGTGTTGCATTTAGGCAATTGAATATATAGATTACTTTTCATGGAATTATTTATTTTACTATAATAATTATTACCACTTATTAGAGACGGATTTTCTAATCTTACTAAGTTAAAATCAAAATCATCTGTTAGTTCATATATTTTGTTATTCATTTAATTAATTTAAGATTATAAAAATGTAATTAAATTTGTGCGCATTAGTATTTAAATATTAAAATATTAATATTTTAAATACTAAGATTTAAATATGGTTTTAAAAAATGCTTTGGCTAACCAGTGTATTAACTTTTTAAAAACAGAAGAAACAAAAAAAGAATTAAAAGAAATATTTAGCCCTGTTTTAGAGTATTTTTTGAAAGAAATAAATATATATTTGTATTTTTTCATATTTTTCATATTTACCAGCTTTATTTTACATTTAGGAGTTTTACTCTTATTAATACGTTATAATATTAAGCTAAATAAGAATACTAATTAATTTAGAGTAATTTAGAGTAATTTAGAGTAATTTAGAGTAATTTTTATTATTTAGAGTAATTTTTATTATTTAGAGTAATTTTTATTATTTATAAATAATTTATAAATAATTTTAATATATTTATATTTTATATTTATATAAAATGAGACAAAGAAAGCAAAAAAGCAAAAAACATAAAAGTAGAAGACATAATAGCGGTGGTTCGTCATTATTAGAATTACTTGTTCCAGGTGGTTTATTTGCTGCGTCTGAATTTATGAAACGAAGAAGCAATAAGCATGTTCGCTCTAGGAGCTATCTTGTAAACAGTAATAAAACTTCAAGAAAACGCAGAAAATATTAGTTTAGTCTAAATCATTTAAGTAATTCAAATCATTTAAATGAGTTAGAAAATTTGAATTGACTCTATTTTTTCAATTAATAATTCACTTATAATATTTTTTCCCATATTAATATATTGAATAGGAATTCTATTTTCATAATATATAATTGCTCGAGTTAAAATACTTACATCTCCCATCTCTATTGTATTAGATAGGACTGCAATAAATTCGTCAATCTCTCTAATATTCATAGCGCTATTCATATTAATATTAGTAATATTAGTAATATTAGTAATGTTATTTAATATTATTCTATAAAATTAAATAACATAATTTCAATTTTATTTAACTAAGTAAGTTATGGAAAACAATTAAATAAATTATAACTAAGTAATTTATTAATGAGTGTCGAAGAACAAATTAAAAGGTGGGTAACACTAGATAACCAGCTTAAACAATTGCAAAATCAAATACAAGTATTGAGAGAAGAAAAAGATGACTTAACAAATAATTTAATAGAGCATTTTGATAGTCTTAATAAAAAATATCCTATTATAAATATAAGTGATGGAAGATTAAGTTTTATACAAGTAAAACAGCCAAATGCACTAAGTTATAAATTTTTAGAGCTATGTTTAGTTGAATATTTTAAAAATAGTGATAATAGTAAAGTATTATTAGATTATATTAAATCAAAAAGAACATATACTATAAATAAAACTATTAAGCGAGTTAATAATTGAATTAATATAATATTAATCTATATTATTAAAGACTATTATGTATAATAATATAAGTGATTTATATAAAAATCTAACTGATTTAGATAAATCAAACGGCTTACTAAAAAACTATTTTATGTTGCCAGGATTCAATATAACAGAAAACACAAATAGCAATAGCACAAAAAACAATAGCACTAATTTAGAAAAAGATAATGAAGTTATAAATGATTCATTATTTATGAAATTGCTAGGATTTTTTGACAATACTAAAAATAATCAAACACAAGGATTAAAACGTAAACCAGCTAAAAAACAAGAAAAAACATTTACACGAAAACAAAAATCTAAACCAAAACAAAAATAAATTAAAATTAAATTAAAATAAAATAAAATAAAATAAATTAAACATTCACTTTAAACCAATTATTATTATTAAATGGACTTATTAAAATATTACTTATTCTATCTTTCCAAAATTGCACACGTTGATCAAATAGTAATTCTTTAGTTGTTTTGGGGAAAAGATCCTTATCAATATATTGTTTTTCTAGCTCACTTTGTTTAGGTTTTACTCCATAACAATTAGAACCTAACCGTGTATGAGGATTTGGAACATATCCACCATTTATTCCTGGCAATCCACAATCATATTCATGACCCTCTTTTTCTTGCAATTTTCTCCAATCACTTTGACTTGTAGGATATAAGCCCAACTGATCTTTCGTCCACCCATAACTACACCAACTAGCACCTTTTATTTGTCCTTCGTTTACTTGTTCATATGTTGCCAATTCTCCATCAAAAGCCTTACATACGGCTTTGGCATCATTATATGTAAATCGATTGCCCGGAACATGATATAATTCACTAAAATTCATGCATATATCAGGACCGCTTATAGTAGATTTAACTGTTAATACAGCTTCTGGTGAAAATAGACTTTTTACTTCTGTTACTACATCTATATTAAAAAAATACGCTAAGCCATTTACAAATATTAATAATATAAATAATCCCCACAATAGTGCTTCCAAAATAAAATATGAACCAGAAGGTTCATAATCATCATCAAATGCATTTGATTTTCCTAAAAATGAAAATAATATATAATATACTATAATAATTAATATTAACACTACTAAAACAAAAGGATTAGTGCCTAAATTGTTCAAATTATTGTAAAAATCTTCTGTCACATTATTAAATAATGTCATAATATTATATAGTAATAATATATAATATTATTAGTAATAAAATACTTTATTATTACTTTATTATTATAGAATTAGCACTTTATTAATTATACTAATTTTCTATAACAATAACAATAAGCTTTTGCACTAATTAAAGTGTTTTCATTAATTTCAGTTACGCTTGTATCATTAAAGCAATACCACTTTTGATTGGCATTTTTAACATATGAAGTATAATGTCCTCCTTGCGAACCACCACTATGATTACATATTCCAAATAATTCATAAATATAATTTTTATTATTATAACCCAATACATATTTGCTCAAATCTAATCTAGTTAATGGTGTTTCTATAATATTATTTAATTTACGATTATGATTATCAAATCTTTTAAAATCTACAATAAGTATATTCGGTAAGCTCCAAAATTTGATAGATTTTTTTACACTTTCTTTCTTTTTTGTATTATCATTATACCATGCATTTTCATTTTCCAATAATTCATAAGCTGTATATAAATCAAAGCAATCATAAATAGTATAAGTTTTATTGCTAGAATTTGTGTTTGCTCTGGGGATTGGTAAATTTATTATACTAAAACTTTCCGGCACAATACTATAAATATTATTTTCTATATTATTTGAGACTATTAATGATACATGTATTCCAAAAAATAATTGTAAAATTTCCGAATAGCTATTTGAATGAGTGTTTTTAATCATAGCATAACATTTTTTAGCTAACTCATCTATATTAGATTTTGGTGTTCCAAGAATATTAATATCTACTTTGCGTTCAATACTTTCATGAAAACAATCAAATAAAAAAATTAGAAATTCAGGTAAATCATTTTGAGCATATCCGGTAAATAGTTCCCTTTGTTTTTTTTTTGCTATATATTGTATTGCGCCTATAAACCGGTTTGGACTAATAATACAATTACTTTTCCACATTAAATCTTTTAATTGCCTCCATTCATATAATAATAAAGTTTTTTCATCAAGTTTTAAATTAATGTTATCTAGAATCGCATTTAGTTCGTAGCAATGTGATAAAATTTGCATACATGAATTAATATAACATGTATTACCCAAATTGCATAATCCAGTAAGTCCTTTATCCCTATATTTATCACTTGATACACTAGACGCAATTGGGTTATGATTAATTTCAGTAATCATAGTGTATTTATTGAATAAGCAATTAATATTTAATTAATTATTGAAATATATTTAAATATATTTATTTACATATATTGAATATATGAACTCGTCTAACTTTAACAATAATTTTGAACAAACTATATTGCATGCATCAATCGCGAATTTAAATAATTATATAAGAACACTTAATTCAAGTATTGAATATTTAAATAATGCAACTGCAAACGTAAGATATATGCAAGAACATATTAATTATTATTATCACATGAATAATTATCGTTCTAGAACATATAACACACCACTAATATACTCAGTAGAAACTGGCACAAACACAGAAACAAACACAAATACAGAATATTCAACTGAATATTTTGAAGAGTTATCTTTAACTAATCTAAAAAATATCATTAATAATAATATAACAGAATGCGGTTTTTCAGAATTAGACGAGCCTCTAAATGAATCATGTTCGATCACACATGAAGAATTTCTTCCTGAAAGTAGAGTAACCAAAATTAATGCATGTCAGCATATATTTAATTCACAAGCAATTAATGAATGGTTAATTACTCATCAAACATGTCCTAATTGTCGATATAATATATTAATAGATTCTAACATTATATCTTATACAGATCAAGAATCGAATGTTAATTATTTTTTTAAAGCGGATGAATTATTAAAATATATTTGTTTTATACCTCAATCATCCTAAATAAAATAATGTAGTTATAACGATTATTTATTAATATGTTTTTTTCTAATACTATTTGAGCATTTAGTTTTCTCTTTCTTTTTTTGTAGTTATTTAGATTTTGTTTTGCTTCATAATAAATAGTTGGGTTAGATTTTAATGACTCTTTGTATTTTGCATAATTTTCTGTTTCTGTAATATATAACTTTTCCAAGTTTGAAATTTTATCAAACTTTTTGCGTAAATAAATACATAATTTATTAGTATTATTTTTTTTTGAATAGGCAATTTTGCGCAAATTTATTAAATAATTATTATTGTTGTTACATGCTTTGCAAAAATTACTATATTTTTGCAAATTATAATATTTACAAATATGTCTATTGTTTTTATGATTTGTGCTAAATTTATAATCATTATTACCACAAAATACACATTTATTACCAAAATTAGTGTATAAACTAGTGTTTTTTTCAGATAAAATAACAGAAGATGATTCTTCTATTTTTGTGCTTGCATTTTCATTTAAATGTAAATGTAAAATATTAATAGCTTTTAATAATGAGTTCATATTAAATTTATGATAATAATAGATTAATTAAGTATTAATTTTTATATAATAATATAATAATTATTATGCATAGTTATTACTAATTTTTTTTTGTAATAACGCACCAAAAGGACTCCAATATGGTAATATTGTTGGTTTTTGATTTATTATTGATAATAATTTTTTCGGCACATATTTTTTATCTACTACTATTTCAAATGTAAAATCCTTAAACCATGATTCTGACATATAGTATGTTCCATCATATTCAACATTTTCTTCTTTTTCTCCTTTTTCAAATAATTTATCTCCCCATGAATTTTCAACAAGAAACCCATTAGTTTTTGAGTTATTAAAGTTATAACCTTTTATTACCATAGCATGAACGGGTGCTGTTTGTCTATAATTTAATGCATCACATTTATCCATAGCATTATCAAATCCAAAAATAGAATCATAATCAAACGCTTCCTTATCCATAAAGCTGTTTTTATGTGAAACATATTTTTCAATATCCAGTCCTATCCAAACTGCTTCATTATTGGCAATTGATTTTTTTGTAGCATCTATTAAAAAGCTTATGGGGGCATTTATTAGACCGCGTCTTTTTTCTCCTAAAACATCAAATGACATTTCAATATCATAGTGTTTGAAAAAGGGGGTTTCTTTACATGGATAATTAATTAAACATACTTTATTCTTGGCACAATAAGGAACATACTTTTTATAGAAGTCAAGCGGACTAATATTTTTAATAATTTTAGCTTTCTTTGACTTATCTTTTGTTTCTTCATAATATTCCCATGTTATTCTAACAGGGGGTTCCCCCAAAAACACAACCAAAATTTTATAGCATTCTGATAAAAAATTGTTTAATATACTAGTTCTATTCTTAATAAGCTCGTTTTTAGGTGTGGTTTTTATTTTATGTGCACATTTGCGTAAAAAGTCATTATAAAAATTTTTTAACTCTTCCGAGTTTGTGCTATGAAAATTATCATCCATATTTGTTTTGGGAATAATACCATATTTTTCAATCAAATTAACAAATACATTCCAACAACCACCATCATCAGTCAAATTATCTAATATATGTACTAATTTAACTAATTTATCATTAGATTGTATTGTTTCAACACTCACGTCATGGGTCTCTATTATATAACTAAGATAAAAATTGGCTTTTTCTAATTTGTCAAAAAAAAACAAATAATTTTGTGAAAACTCAAAATCTGGAGCTAGCTTATATTTTTTTATCATCTTATAGCGAATAATATTTAAAAATGCAAAAATCCAACAACGCCCACTTAATTTTTGGTCTGTAATTTTTGATTGAACATCAATTATGTTTGTATAAGTTTTTTTTTTATCTTGAGTATAATCACTCTTTAATAATACATTTATAAAATCTGTTTTTGTATTCATATTTTTGACAATTTTATTTGTTTTATTTTTATTAAATTTATGTGAAAAATTAGAAATTACTTTATGTGTTAATTTATTAACCATAATTAATTATATATATAATATATAATAATATATATAATTGCTAGATTTATAAATTGTTGTATTTATAAATTGTTGTATTTATAAATTGTTGTGTTTATAAATTGTTGTGTTTATAAATTATTTACATTCTTTCAAATAGCTATCAAATAACAAACTTTTAATTTCCTTACATTTTAATTCTTCTAGTTTTTTTTCAAATTTTTCTGGTTCTGTCCATTTGCTTCGTAATTTGTCAATTTCGTTATGCCAAGACTGTAATGTAATACCTCTTTTTTTTTTAAATTCGTTCATATTTTCTAAATTTAACGCATATAGTTGTAATAATGGTTTCATGATTTGGTTACTAATATAATGTCCATAATCTAATTTCAATTTGTTCTGAATAATAAAGTCAGGCGTCTCTATTTTTTCACCTTGAAGCACCTTTTTATTACTATTTACAATATACGCATAATACATCCTATCACCTGAACTTGGCTTATTTCCGCTGTCACGTAGCCCTATTCTTTCAGCCAACACCTTATGTGCTATTTGATTGGGGTTTTTATAATAGCTTCGTAAAGACTTTGTTACTAACAATTTTTCAATTGGATATTGTCCTTTAATTAATTTCTCAAGACTCTCATTTAAAAATTTGATCGATTTAGCAATACTTTTTTCTTTCATAATAATATTTACAATAGTTCCATATATATCCTTTACTAATGGAGCGTTGTCTCTGCGCTTAAGAACAATACCCATATATTTTAATTTGCCTTTTTCAATATTTTCTTCATATAATATACCCACGTAACGTTTTTTTGATAATAATATCCATGGCCAAAATGTTTTTTCATATTCTAAATCATGGGGTTTTTTTAGAAATTGACTTGCTAAATTACCCGCCTTTTTTGCTAACTCAATCGTATAACTAAGCGCTTTATTATTTATAATTTTTTCGTTGCTAATAGGATCTCGCAAATTGAATTTGAAAAACACCGAATCAGTATCTCCATATACACATTCTGCTTTTGCTTTAACATTTGTCCCATCATCTAACGTGACCAAAACATCATTATAACATTCTTCAATAATTGCTCTGCCATAAAATAACAATTTACGACCGACCGCAGTTGTTGATGCTGCAACATCACCTTCATAAAATGCACTTGTGATTGCACCCATTTGGCCATATAAAGAGTTTGCTGTTACTTTAATACTTAGCTGTCTTTTGTCTAAAACATTTTTCATAAACTCGTCTTTTTCAAGTAAAATTAGTTTTCGAGTTGCTTTTCGTGCTGCCAATAGTTCCTCTAAAATGGCTGGCATAATAGCTTTTCCATCTTTATCGGGAAATTGAGCAAATCTGCAAATTTTATAACCAACTATAACCTTTTTTTCCGCAGCTTTTGGGCTTGGTCGAACATATTTATATGTATCATATTTTACATCTATATATTGATAACCATATTCATATAAATTGTCATAACTATAATCTCCATTTTCAGATTTTTCACCCGTTTCTTTAATTAAATTATTGTGTAAATCGTATTCTTTTGTCCATACTTTTGAGTCGTGTGATAAATTTTCAGAAATAATAGATGATGGATAAAGGGAACTATAATCAACACATGCAACAGGTTCTTCTAAATAAATACCTGTTTTAGGTGTAAAAACATGCGCTCCTTCATAACCTCCTCCTGTTTTTTGCTTATCGATTACAGGCATTAGCGTATTTTTTTCTCCACACTTTTTAGAAACATAACTTTGCAATTTGATTCCTTGTCCGCGTAATAATAAATAACTTAGTGGAACATCACATAAATTAGACATTTCCACTTTATCTGTTATTACATCCACTTTTAATAATAACCAAATAACATTATCACAATCTGCAAGACAATATTTACCAACAATCCATCTATCATAATCGCTACCATTTGCTAGTTTAAATATTTCTTGGGGACTAACATCATCTTTTGCTAAGCCCCAGTTATATTGGTAATTAGTTAAATCAAGTTCTTCTAATCCCTCAATTGTAAACCAATTCTCATTTTTATTAATTTCAATAATTTCAAACTTTTGTCCTTTTTTATATAAATTATTACTAAAACCTAGTTCATCAAACTTAACACAACTTCCAACATTAATACCTGTAAGATTTTTACTATATATTTTTGTGCTATTATTTTCATGGTTTAGTGTTACTTTACTAATAGTATCACTAATAAAATAACTTGATGTAAAGTCTAATTTATTAGAGCTTAACGTAAATTCTTTACGAAAAATAACATACATATCTATGATGATGCGTCCTGGCATTTTTATAAATTTTAAATTATATTCACCGCTTGCCAAAACAATTTTGTTGGTTTCGATGTCTTTATAATCTTTTTTCTTAAGGTCGCTATTTTTTGCTAATTTGTCTCTATATTCAGCGCGCCAATCATTTGATATACATACTTCATTTTTATTTCGAGAAAGTTTGAGAAAATCATTAACACAATTAAGTTCTTTAGATCGTTTATACATAAATTCAAAATCAAATCCTGTAATATTGTATCCTGTAATAATATGAGGATTTTCGCTATTAATAAGTTTAGTAAATGTTAATAATAACTCCTTCTCAGTTGCGCGCTCTAATATTGTAACATTATTTTCTTCTGCCCACAATAAATATTTATCAGGGATTGCACAACCTCCTTTAACAATTATAATACGTTTATACGGTTTTTCTTCTGTATAATTAATAAAACTTAAACCGATGAATGTAATGTTATCGCCTTCTAATAATGGAAAATTAATATTAGTAAACGCCTCTGTTAATTTTATCAACTTTGTATTATATTCACAACTATCATCCTTAATTAATTCTAATAATGTTACATTTTTTTTATAGTCTTTTACTTTATTTTTACGCTTATAATAGCTAGGTTCATTTTCAATATTTATTTCATTATCACTATTTTCATCCTCAGTTTCAGAATCGCTTAATTCCAAAATTTCATCACTATTTATAGTACTATTAAAATTTGATGGACTATAATTTTGTAATTGTGCTATTAAACTTTCTAGTTCTGTTTTGTCAATATTATTTTTTTTTGGATATACTTTTTGAATATAACTTAGTTTAACTTCCGCAAAATCAAATGCACTCAAAATTTCTTGCTTTAACTTGTTAAAATCATAGTTTTCTTTGAAATCGCTTGAACTTGAACGATAGTTTTCAAGTATATTTGTTGCTAATTTTTTATAATTTTTAATTGGAATAGGAAAATCACCATGACTGCTACTAGCTTCAATATCAAAACTACATATATTGTATTTTACTAAGGCTTCATTTTCTTTGTAATGATGAATATCTTCATAATCTATACTATATTCATAAGAACAATTTGTTGTTTTATTGCTAACAGTCCGTGTTTTGTTTGAAGGCATTTTTATCCATCCGCTTGGACTAATTTGTTTTTCATGAAAGAATTTTAATAAGGGCGGTATATCTGCTTCATACAAATAACAATTTGTATTTCCAATATCATCATTATATATATAACCTTCAGATTTTAATGTTCTTTCAAATAATCCTGATTTACTTGTTTTATCATCATAAAATATTTTTTTAAGCTTGTTATATGCTCCTGTATTCATAAATGAAATTTTGATAAAATTATGTAGTTTTTTATTGTCAAATCCATATAATTTGTGTCTTTTCACAAGCTTGCATTCTACAATTGAATCTTCATAATAATTACCCAGCGTTTGTTTTAAATGACCCATAAATTCATTTTTTCGTTGTTCATCCCATTCTTCACTAACCATAATGTAGAAAAATGGATAAAAATTTTCAATAAAAATTGATGCTGTTTTATTTGATGAATTTATTCCAAATGCTTGAATAACAAATCTTTTATTATCCTTATAAGAATTAGTTCTTGCATTTTCTTCTATTACATTATAATCGTAAAGTTTAAAACACTTGAAAGTTGTCATTTTAATTATTAAAACTATTTAATTTAAAATGTTTTAATTTATTGGAAAGGTTTCAATTTTTTATAAAATTAGGAAAATTAGGAAAATTAAGAAATTAGGAAAATTAGGAAAATTGGGGATTATAAAATATTGTAATAATAATATGACTACTATTCCAAAACTTATTTTTATTGTTCCATATAGAGATAGATTGCCCCAAAAGCAACATTTCTCCATATATATGAAATATATTATGGAAGATTATAATAAAGATGACTATGAAATATACTATAGCCATCAAACCGATAGTAGAATGTTTAATCGCGGAGCAACAAAAAATATTGGTTTTTTAGCTATAAAAGAAAAATATCCAAATGATTATAAAAATATAACTATTGTATTTAATGACGTTGATACATTACCATCAATCAAAAACATGTTTGATTATATAACACATACTGGAATAGTAAAACATTTTTACGGTTTTACATTTGCATTAGGGGGTATTGTATCTATTACTGGCGAAGATTTTGAAAAATGTAATGGATTCCCAAATAATTGGGGTTGGGGATTAGAAGATAATGCTTTAAATAATAGGGTATTGGAACGTTCAATAATAATTAATAGAGATCAGTTTATTCCTATAAATAATCCACGGGTTATTCATTTATTTGATAATCCAAATAGAATTATTAATGTTAGAGAACCAGCATTATATATTAATAATGAATTACGTGATAACTTAGATAGTATATATGGTTTGGCGTATACTATTGTTGATAGTCAGGCTAGTAATTTAATGACAAATGAAAATAGCAATAAACTAACAGAAATAAAACAAAATGAATATATTATAAATATACACCAATTTTTAACCTTAATCAAAGAAAACAATAATACTTTTTATTCACAAAATCTTATACACGAACCAACACTAGCTGTTAATAAAACGGTTAGTGTAAAAAAACGATATGTAAAACCAAGATGGTTATTAAATAATAATTATATGTAATTTATATAAATTTATATAAATTTATATAAAATACTTGTAAATTTTTAAATTTTATTTTATTAAATTTTTATAAAATTAAAAAATATTGACTTTATTATATAAATGATATTCGAATTTTTCACAGAGTTTATAGGAACCTTTATTTTCTTATCAGTAATTTTAAAATCAGGCGATCCTTTAGCAATAGGTTTGGCTCTAGCTTCGGTTATATATTTCGGTGGTAAAGTTTCGGGTGGAAACTTTAATCCCGCAGTAAGTTATATGATGTTATTATCTAAAAAAATAGATGTCACCAAATTTGTCGCATATATAATTGCGCAAATATTAGGAGCAACATCAGCATTTTTATTTCATAGTTATACTAAGTAAATAATAATAAACAATTTTTCTTATTATTAGTTAACAGTTATTAATAATAAGCATTTTAAATATTATTCTACCGAAACTACTTTGGCCAAATTACGTGGTTTATCTGGATTAATATGTTTTCCTATTGATAGTTCGTATGCCAATTTTTGCAAAGTTATAATATATATAATTTCATTATAATAGTCGAGATTAAGTAATAAAATATATTTATCATGTGTCAACTTTAACTCGTCCACAACATTTTGAGAATTTGTTATAACAAATAAGTTGGTTTGTCGTGCGCATATTTCATAATATGTGGATTTTAAATTATTGTAATCTTTATTGTTAGTATAGTCTATTAGTAATAATGTTATATTACTATTGTCTAATAATGCGAATGGTCCGTGTTTTAATGAACTAGCACTAAACCCTTCACAATGAATATAACTAACTTCTTTAATTTTTAAAGCACCCTCTTGAGCAATTGGATATAATTTATCTTTGCCTAATATAAATATACTAGTTAGTGAATTGTCAATAATAAAATCTTTTAACATACAAATTTTCTTCATTACATCTATATTATATAAAAGTTGTTTTACGCTGTTTGCAAGACTTCTAAGCGTGTTTAATTTTTTTATATTATTATAATAATCATTATTAACAAACCACATACTTAATAAGCTTAATACTATTAACGTGCTTGTAAATGATTTTGTTGAAGCAACACTAATTTCTGTTCCTGCATTTACATATATACCACAATCAACTTCGCGTGCTATTAATGAATCAACTTTGTTTATTATACCAAGAGTTATGCATTTTTTTGCCTTACAAATTTTTAAACAATTATACACATCCATAGTCTCGCCCGATTGTGATAAAAAAACACATAATGTGGTTGAAAAATTTTTGATATTTGGTAAAATATTATCATTAAACTCACATGCATTTACACTTTTAACATATACAAACTGTTTTATTTCATTTAAATAAAGTTCACCGATTAATGCTGCATTATAACTTGTTCCACAACCAATTAAGTAAACAAATTCTATATACTTTATAATATTGCTTATATTATCTAATCCGCCAAGTTTAATAATATTATTATTAATACGACCGCCATAATTATATGCTTTTTGTAGTGTTTCTGGTTGTTCCATTATTTCTTTAATCATCCAATTATCATATAAACCTTTGTTTTCGATAACATTTTCATAACATACTTTTTTAATAGTATAATTGTTATAATCATTATTATAATCATCATTATTTAATTTTTCTAATATTCTATAATTAGAATTACTTATTTTAATAATATTATTATCTTTTAGTGATATATAATCACTTACTAGACCAGCAAAGCCATTTGTTTCTGATGTGCATATTATAAAAGTATCATTATAACCTAATAATAACGGAGAGCCTTTTCTTGTCACATAATATGTATCTAACTGTTTAGTATAAATAATCACCAAAGCCCAAGTTCCTTCTAATCGATCTAGTGTTTTTTTTAGTGCTTCTTCAATATTACATTCCATGACTATAATATAATATTCTATTAAATTAGCAATTACTTCACTGTCTGTATCGCTATAAAAATTATAATTCTTAGACTGTAAAAACTCTTTAATTGCCATAAAATTATTTATTATACCATTATGAACAAGTATAATTTGTTTATTTTGTGATATATGGGGATGTGCATTATTGTCTGTTTTACCGCCATGAGTTGCCCATCTTGTGTGTCCGATTGCTATTCTAGAAAACAGTTTTTGCTTGTATTGTTGTTGTTGTTGTAAGTCGTTTGTTTCATATGATGATTGTACTAGATCAAAACAGTCATGTTTTGGAGTTGATGCTCTTTTAATTATTTCAAATCTAGTTGTTATGTCATTATAATAACATATTCCAATAGAGTCATACCCTCTGTTTTGAATTAATTCTAAACTATTAAAAATGTGTTTTATTGCATTTTCTGTTTTTTTGGAATATATAAAAGTTATTCCGCACATAATTTATAATAACATTTAACTATTTAAATATTTAAATAGTTAACTTATTTAAATATTTTTATAAAATCTATAAATAATGTCCCTTTCCCGTTTTAAATATTCTAAAACGAGGCGTGTAAGGAATAATATTTGCATAATTGATTTGCGTTGATAAAGCAGTATTATTATTAATATCCTGTCTTAAATTTGCTATACATTCTTGAGATAGTCTATTGCGTGCGCTTGACCTAACCAAATTAGCAAAATTTTGTTTTGCTAATGTATTATTAACAGTTTCTTTTGCTGATATATGTTTATTTGCATTAATTTTATTTTTAATTACATATTCGGCATTAAAATTACAGTCATCATCTATTTGGAAGCGATTAACAAAACCACGACCAACTATAACATTTGGATCATATGGCTTAATTGATAATAGCTTGGGAATATCATTTAATCCAATAAGTCCTTCTATCATTTTTCTTGAATAATTACTACCGTTTTTCTCAGGAATAATTGTGCTATTCAAATTTGATCTACTTGCATTTGGTAAAAGTTCAATTGCTTTTGATAACGTGTCAATATTAGTGGGGTCTCTAATAATTTCAATATTACTATATGGGTATCTAAAAGATGGATCTGTTTCAGTATCTGGATTGTGATATATATATATACATTCTACATCTGTAAAATCACGACCCGGTGTTGTGTAAATAAAACATTCTATATTTATAGAATAATTATTTATGATTTCTCTTATTGCTGTGTTTGGATTATAAAGTATATTAAATGACAACTCTATATTAAAATAACTATTATAATTAAATCTGACATCTAAAAAAGCTGGATTTAACAAATCATAATAGTAATCATGCTTAAATAAATTCTGGCTTACCAAACTTCCTGTATATATAAAAGTATTGATTGTAGGTGTTATATCAAATTTAATTAAAGTATTATTATAATTAGTAGCACTATCAAAGTAATTAACACGTGGTTTAATAATATTATTAACATTACTGGTGAAAGCCAGATTGTTAAAAGTATTGTAATAAGCTCTCAAATCTGTAATATTAAAAAACCTGCTAAAATCAATAGCAAATATTTTACTAGAACTATTAAAACTATTATTAGTAGTAATAGTCTTGAAAAGACTATTATCCAACAAATTTATATCATATAAATAGTTATTTGATTGATAGGCTATAAGACTATTATACTTCTTTTGAACAGCAATAGCACTAGTATTTATTACATTAGTGTTAATATTTTCTTTAAAAATAATTTTTTCAAATGAGGGTGTAAAAGTTATATTATTGTATATGTCATATTGCGTAAGCCCTGTCTTAGAACTGCCTAAAGATAAATAAATAATATGCGGATAAGCTGTTTTTGTTGGAAAATCAATTTGTTTAGATGGTGTTGAAACTTTAACATTTGAAAAATATATTGTATTATTTGTATCAAATAATATTTTGCTTTGACTATTTCTTAGCATATCAAAATTATTTGTTTTAATTAAAAACGTCTCTAAATTTATTCTTATATTACTCAGCGTGAATGAAACTAGGGATAAACCTCCAAAAAAATTGATAGTTCTTGTATTACTATTTATTATAGAAATAGTATAACTGATTGGCTCATTATATTTGGTGTATTTGTTATATATATTTCTATATATATTATAACTTGAGTCTATATTATATAGTGGATTTATAGTTGGATAATTTTCGCTATTTAGTCTTCCTTTTTCTAGTGTGTTGATATTAGTAATATCAGTAATTGGACTAAAATCACTTTTATTATCTAAATATAGATTATTTAAATTACCGGCACTTGTAATTATAAATCGTAATATATTATAACATATATCATTAAAGTTAAAAAAAGCTGTATTATAATGTTTAAATAAATAATCTTTTACATTTATTTTATAATAGTCATAATTAGACGTATTAGTATTGGATATATTTGCATTATAAAAATTGGAGTTAATGTTAATATTATTAAAATAGTAATTTAAATGAACCGTTTTATTAAGTAATATATCTGTTGTGGGAAAATCAATTAAATAATTATTTGATAATTGATAATTTTTATTATTTTTAATAAATAATAATTTGCCGTTTTTGTTGCTATCAATAAATAAAAATTTCATGTTATTTTTTATGTTATTTAGCGTTAATAGACAATTTTTTGAAGTATTACTAAAATTTGGCCTACTTCTTACGCTATAACTTAATATTATTCGATTATTATAATTGGAAAGAGAACCAATTGTTTCTTGAAATTTACTAATAACCGAAGTTGAAGATGGAAGAACACTTGAATTTAAAAATATTAATGTTCCCTCATTATTATTATTTATCATATTATTTGTTAAAATAATATAGTTCTTACTAATAGAATTCAAATTAAAAGACATATTATTTGTTAACTAATATATATTAATTTTATATCTAATTTAAAATAACATTATTATTAATAATAATAATCTTATATTTAGATTTATGTTAAAATATCTGTATTATTAAAATACCAATTAGTTGACAAATAATCCGCTTTAGAATTGGCGAGTTTACTCTCTTTACTTGATTTAAGATTTGGACCATTATACATTATTGAGTTTATTTCATAAGTTCCTATAGCATAATTATAATATTTTAGATTAGAAATAGCACCATCAAATCCGCCATTATAATTTACATACAAGTTATCGTAATTTTGCTTAATAATATTTGATAATTTATGGCGTTTTGTCAAATTGCCATTAATATAAATATCAATCACATTTTGCGATGTTATTCTAATTACTACACATACCCACTTTTTTATAGGAATACCATCTATGTATACATCATCATAATATGCATTATTATTGCTTTCATTATTATGAAAAACATTTACTCTAACTAACATTCCTAAAAGTGGAAATTTATCTAACAAATTATTGCTCATATTTTTCTTACCATTATATAAATAAACTCCCGGACAATTATTGGGTCCAAACAATCCACCGCCTCCTTCTCCTTGTGAATTTGGAGAAGAACCTTTATTAAATACATGTTTAAAATCAATCGATTCTTTATAATCGGTCGCATTAACATTTATCCAAAATGAGTAAGTAAATTCTATTCCTTCATATTCATTTACGCTACGTAAAATTGGAATAGATGATTTTTCACCTAAAGATTGAGTAATTGTTACTCCTTCAGAACCATCCTTTAATCCTTCTATTAAAAATGGTGTTTCTGAGGGTGAAAATAAATAATATAATAATTTACTTCCAATATAAAATAAAAATGAAAAAAGAACTATAATTGCTAATAAAAATGTTATTTTTGCTATCATGGTATTTGATGATAGAAATTCATTTGCTGATTTTAATCTTGATTCTGCAGTATATGGAATTGCTGCATTAATATTTTTTTTTATATTTGTAAATATACTTTCCGGTGGATTCATAATATTAATATATATATATTATTATATTTGAAAACTACCTTTTTCTTTATTATACTCTAAAAAGCTTACTTTTAGTCTATATTTATTAAATAATGAGTTTGCTAATGATTTATCTATTCCTTCTTTATAAATATTATATGCTTCTTGTGGATTTATAGAATCATTTTCATAGCGAATTCGTGTAATAAATCCTTCAAATCCGCTATTAGCACCACTATTGTTTACAGCATTTGTTCCTTGAGACATGTTTCCTATATATATATTTTTTTTCTCGGTTGTACTATAATAATTTCTATATAGTCCATGCATAATAAATGAATTTTGCAATTTTCCGTCTAAATATACATCCATAGTTCTTGTATCAACACTTAATGTTAAATTATTCCATTTTTGGACGGGAATGTTTGATATTTTATATCTTGTGTAATTTCTTTTATTAGTTAAAGACCGGCTTGATAATGCTCCAGAATTGTTGTCTAAATATGTTTCAATATCAATTAATAAATTGTTTTCATATTTATCTAAAGCAATATTAATATTTTTAGGTTTAATTTGACCCAAACTAATGTCTTTTTCAACTTTATTGCTTATTCCTGATAATGTTGAACTTAACTCTGGTAATGTTGGAGCAAGAGCATCAACCGCCATATATAAAATATTTTTTTCATTTGATATATTATTTCCCCAATTATCTATATAAAACCATACACTTAGTGTAAAATTAGCTGAGTTATTTTCAGGTATGTCTTTTGCCATTATAACATTTGAGTTTGAAACAAAAATAGATCCTACTGTAGTTTGCAAAGAAACAGGAGCAGCTGCATCACACATAATATCATAAATTATATTTGTTTTGAAAAATAAGTTACGTAGTCCCCATATTACTACAATAATCAATATTACAACAATAATAATATTAACTATTCCCATATTAAAATAGTAAAATATAAAAATATAAAAATATAAAATATATTATTTGATTTTTATTTGATTTTTATTTGATTTTTATTTGATTTTTATTTTTATTTGATTTTTATTTGATTTTTATTTATTATTTGTTAAATTATATAATAGTTCAACAGTTTGTGGAGTTTTAATAGTGTCATAATAAAATATTTCTTTTATGCTTCCATTTATTCCATCTTTTTCTCCTATTGTTACTTTATCTCCCTTAAAATATGGTGTTACATCTTTTTTTGAACCAACTAATTTGCCATCTATAAAAACATCTATAATATTATTTTCATAATTAATAACAAAAAACACCCATTTTTGATGTTTTATATTTTTTCCTTCATATATAGTATCTAATTGGTCTCCTTTGTTATTTAATGTTCTAGAGCGAACAATTATAGATTGTGATTTGCCATTATAATATATTACTGGTTTATAAGCATAATTAAATATTTCAGTATCTTTTGTATATGCATAGGATGTATTTTCTGGTTGTGGATTAATATAAATATAAAAACTTATACTATATGAATAATTATAAGGAAATTTATTTACACTTGTCGGCGGGTCAAAAAAGCTGGTTTTCATATTGTATATTCCATTATAATCATTTTTTAATAATTTAAAAGTGTAACCTTTTGTATCGCTTATATTGTCTTTTGTTTGTTTTGTTACATCTTTACTTTCTTTATCTATTTGTGTTAAGTCTAATGTCTTAAATATTGTATTTTCATTTTTATTCATATCAAGTTTGTTCAATATTGCATCAATAGGATTTTTAATTAATGAACTACTAGCCTCTATTTTTGGTATTGGAATATCAATAATAGAATTTACATTTTTATTAAGATTTTGATAAATACCAATCACCCTCAATTCATTTAAATAATATGGATCATTACCTTTTAATAATTTGCTTTTATTAAGAGTTTCAAAATAGTTGAATAAAAATGGCAATAAAAACAGTAATGTTATTAGCAATAATAACATAAACAGTAATAAATATATAGAGCTGGGTGTTAATTTAATATCCTCATTTATTTCATCTACAAGAAGAATTAATAAACAAGGTATAAAAAAAATTACTCTTTTTATAATACAAAGATAATTGTATATAATAACACCTTCTTTTTCGCTTTCACATGCGTTCTCATTTGTTGTGGGTTTTATTGAAAAAAATACAGCAAAAATAGCTAATACTACAATACTAATTATTATAACTATAATTGATTGTGTAATGCTAAATGCATTACTATTTTTTTGCGAATAAAGTATATAATTAAGTAAAAATCCTACGCTTATTAGTATAAAAAATAATATACTAAGATACATAAACATTATTCCTAATGGCTTTAAATATGTATTCTTAACTGCTTGACTATCAATATTAAAGTCTTTAGTATACTCACCAGAACTCAAATGTTTATCTTGAAGTGCTTCTTGAAGTGCTTCTGATGTTGTTAGTCTATCTTTTTCTTCGATAATATTATTTTTATTGTTTCTAAATACTAAAAATAAAAAATAGAATGATGCGAAAGTAAATAATACTAATGTTCCTAATATTTCATATTGTGTATTTTTAACACCAAATAAATTAAGATAACTATTTAAGTAATATAGTAGTCCAAATATTAATAATATTAATACTATATTGATGTATTTATAATATTTATAGTGATAGTTTCCACTATCTTTTTTTTTTAATTTTATTCCATTAATTATTACATCTGTAAAAATATTTAAACTATTTTGTAGTGAATTAACTGTGTTATTTGAAAAAGTATTAACCATAGTAAAAGCATTTGCAATTTGTTTTGCCATTATTAAATATTATTAATAATATAAATTACTAAGTTTTTTAAAATCTAGATAATAAGATTTTTATATTAATGATTATAAATTTTCAAATGCTGTTTTTCTTCCGTGACAATCTCTGCATAAAGCAACTAGATTATCGATTGAATTTGATCCACCATATTCTAGTTTAATAACGTGGTCAACTTCAAACCATGCGGGTAATTGCTTTTGACAATTTTTACAGTGCCAATTTTGTGATGCAGCTACAAATTTTTTTTTTGTCTCGCTTACACTTCTTTTTGTTGAAGTATTTCCTGATTGCAATATTTTTTGTTGCTGTTTTGTTAAATTATTATTTATTGATCTATGTAAATTTTCTGACTCTCTAAGGTTTGTGCCTCCGGTTAGATTATAGTTATTATTTAGTTCATTTGTTATTGATTTGGATGTAAAATCAATAATCGGAGTTATGAAACTTGCAGTATTTCTATCTATTGGTAAATACTTAATATAACCATTTGTATTATGCACAAAATCTTTATAATTTTCTGGATTTTTCTTTATAAATAAATATACACACAATCCAACAAAGGCTATTAAGCCCATTTTATAGTATTTTTCGTAATTTTTAAGTTTACTTATTAATTTTCCCTCAAAATATGTATTTAGTAATACAAACCCAGTAATAGCTATAATAAGTAATTCCAGTTTCATAGTTAGTATTATTAGCTTTAAATATATAAAATATAAAATATATTATAATTTAACAGTTAGTCCAATAATTGTTAATACTAATAATATTACCAAGCTTCCAAAAATATATTTTTGCTTGGTTTTGCGTTCTTCATATTTTTTTACTTCTTTAATATTATAATTTTCATAATATTTATTCATAGCCTCATAATACGATATTTCGGGTTTTCCTAAATAAATATTTATTTTGTTATGTATAAAATGAACCCATTTTATAAATGATTCACGAGAATCTAAATAAGGCGAAACTGGATATGCATCTAAAAATTTACTAAATACATTTCCAATATCACTTATTGGCAAAAATAATGGTAAATTTGTTATAAAGTCATAATATTTTTTTTTTGTTGAATCATTACTATTATTGGGATAACTTAATGCAATTGTATATAATACAAACCAATAATGTGGACCCCATATTATTGGATTTAATACATTTTTATTTAAATTTACAACCATAACTTATATAAATAATATTATTGATTATTTTTAACATAAAAGCTATTGTTTAATTCATAAATTAATTTAATTATAATAATAATCATTATAATTTTGTATAAATTAATTGAGTTGTCAAACAGTTTTCCATTTAAGAATGTATGTTGTTCACTAAGGCTATGACTAACCACTCCTAATGGTAATAATGCTAAGTAATATGCTTGCCTATTTAATTTAGTATATACTCTAACATATGGTTCTATTATATAGGCAATAAAAAATGTCATAAATAAATCAAATATTGATATACCTAAACTATTTGAATTATAAAATGGTTGTTCTAGTTGAATACGATAACTTCGAAGTCTATTTAAATCCATATTATAATTAACTAATTATTATTAATTAATTATTTATAAAAACTTATTTAAAAAAAATATAAAACAATAACATCTTATTAGATTAAAGTACTTTAAAGTAACGCAATAATGAATGTAAAAAAACAAGTATTTTGCAACAACTGTGGTAAATTAGGACATTTATTTCATAATTGTCGCGTTCCAATAACAAGTATTGGAATAATTCCCTTACGAATAGTAAAAAAGTTTAATAACGCATTAAAACATGATGAAAATGTAATTGAATTATTAATAATAAAACGTAAAGATAGCCTAGCTTTTATAGATTTTATGAGAGGAAAATATATTATGGAAGACAAAAAGTATATTTTGAATTTACTAAATAATATGAGTGTAGGTGAGAGAAATTATTTAATAGAAAATGACTTTAGTGCTATATGGAACTATTTATGGAACTATAATACAAATAACTTATATAGAAATGAGGAACGCTTGTCCAAAATAAAATTTAACAAATTAAAAAGTGGTTATGTTAGTGTTTTAGAAAGTTATAATTTAAAAGATCTAATTAATTTGTGTGATAAAAAGTATTTAGAACCCGAATGGGGATTTCCAAAAGGAAGACGTAACTATCATGAAAAAGATATATTATGTGGACTAAGAGAGTTTGAAGAGGAAACAGGATATAAAAAAACTGATATTGAAATTTTTAATAATATTATGCCATTTGAAGAAATTTTTACAGGCTCAAATTATAAATCATATAAGCATAAATATTTTGTTGGAATTATTAACAATAATACTATTCCTAAAAATACATTTCAAATTAACGAAATTAGTGAAATAAGATGGGTTCCAATTGATGATGTATGCAAATTTATTAGAGACTATAATTATGAAAAAACAAATATAATAAATGATTTAAATAAATTATTAAAAACATATAAACTATATATATAATGGCAGAACCTTTGCCACAATTTACAGAAAAACCAGAATCAGAGGAACCAGAATCAGAGGAACCTGAACCAGAGGAACCAGAACCAGAGGAACCTGAACCAGAGGAACCTGAACCAGAGGAACCTGAACCAGAGGAACCAGAACCAGATGAGCCTGAACCAGAGGAGCTTGAACCAGAGGAGCCCGAACCAGATGAGCCTGAACCAGAACCAGAGGAAGAAGAATCGGAAGAAGAAGAATCGGAAGAAGAAGAATCGGAAGAAGAAGAATCAGAGGAATTAGAAGAATCGGAAGAGGAAGAAGAAACAGAGGAATTGGAAGAATCAGAAGAAGAAGAATCGGAAGAAGAAGAATCAGAAGAAGAAGAATCGGAAGAAGAAGAATCGGAAGAAGAAGAATCAGATGAATTAGAAGAAGAGCCTGAAGAAAGCGAAATAAAAGATGATTCAATATTGGATACTAATGAATTAACAATAGATAAAAGTCAATTAGAAGAACTAGAGAAAAATATTAAAACCAAAACTGATACAAAAAAGTTTTTAAATGCTATTGAGTTAATAAATATTAAAGAACTGAATGCTTCATTTGATAAAAGCTACAAATTTTTATATCCACATTTGGATGATGAATATTTTAATATTAAAATAGCAAATAGGCAAGAATTTTCTGAAAATACACTAAAAGTAAATTTAGATGATGATTTTGAAAAATTAAGTAATGAAATATGTGACAAGGATTTTGAGTTGGCACCACATCAAAAGTTTATTAAGAATTTTTTATCAAGTTCTACACCGTATAATGGATTATTACTTTATCATGGTCTAGGAACAGGAAAAACATGTTCTGCAATAGGAGTAGCAGAAGAAACTAGAAAATATTTAAAATATATGGGTTATAGTGAACGTATTATAATAGTAGCTTCACCAAATGTGCAAGAAAATTTCTATTTACAATTGTTTGATGAGCGAAAACTTGAATTAAAAAATAATATATGGACTATTAATAATTGTGGAGGTCAAAGTATATTAGATGAAATAAATAGCACACATAAAAATTTGTCAAGAGATAAAATAATAAAAATTATGAAAACTATTATAAATAATTATTACTTATTTATTGGTTATACACAGTTTGCTAATCTTATTATTAAGAAATCAAATCCATCAAATCCCTCAAACCCTTCAACTCTTTCGGAAGCCGCACAAAAAAGACAAATTTCAGAAAGATTACAAAAATATTTTGATAATAGACTAATCATAATCGATGAGTTTCACAATATACGACAATCAAAAGATAATACTAATAAATTGGTTTCAAATGAATTACTTAAATTAGTGAAAAATGTTAATAATTTAAAATTATTATTCTTATCTGCAACACCTATGTTTAATGATTATAAAGAAATCATTTTTTTAATTAATATATTAAATATGAATGATAGGCGAAGCATCGTAGATATTAAAGATATTTTTAATAATGATGGTTCTTTCCTTAAAAACAGTAACGGAGAAGAAGTAGGGTTGGAATTATTCAAGCGGAAAATAAATGGTTATATTAGTTATGTAAAGGGCGATAACCCATTAAGCTTTCCTTTTAGAATTTTACCTAATGATTTCTCTCCCTTAAATAGTATAAAAAATGTGAACTATCCAAGACTTAAAATTAATTCTACTCCATTAGAAGAGTCAATCGAGCTATTTGATATATATATTAATAATAATATATCGCCATATCAAGAATTTGTATATAATATTATTGTTAAAAATAATATATCAAAATTTGATGAAAGTAAGATCGTTGACATGGATTCATTTGGATATACACTATTACAAAAACCTTTAGAAGCATTAAATATTGTAGTTTCAAATAGTAAATTAGAAACTTACTTTGAAGAGAAAATGACTTTTTATGATCAAAATATTACACAACTATTAGAAAATATTGACCTAGAAGAAGTAAATAATTTAGTTTCTGTTAAAGAAATTGTAGGAAAGGCTGGTATTAATAATATTATGAGCTATCAAGAAACATATGCACCCAAATCAAGACATAATTATGTATTTAATGATAGCACAATACCAAATATATTTGATATTAATAATATAGGTAAATATAGTGTCAAAATTAAATCCATTATAGAATCTATAATGGATAGCAAAGGCCCAATTATTGTGTATTCACAGTTTATTGATTCGGGTTTGATTCCTATTGCATTATCGTTAGAGTCTATTGGATTTACAAGATATGGTTCAAATAAATCCTTGTTTTTAACACCTCAAAGCGAAGAATTAGATATAACTAGCTATAAGAAAAAATCATTATTAGCACCAGGTTCTGAATTTAATGGAGCCAAATATATTATTATTAGTGGAAATGATAATTTATCTCCTGATTTTGTTGGAGATTTAAAAGCAGCAACTGATCCAAATAATAAAGACGGCAAAATGGTTAAGGTTATTCTTCTTTCTGCTGCAGGAAGTGAAGGGATCGACTTAAAGTTTATTAGACAAGTTCATATTTTAGAACCGTGGTTTAACATAAATAGAATCGAGCAAATAATAGGTCGTGCAATAAGAACATGTAGCCATAAAGCTATGCCGTTAAAAGAGAGGAATGTTCAAATTTTTATGCATGGAACAAAATTAAATAATAATAGCGAATCGGTTGATTTATTTATTTATAGAAAAGCAGAAGCTAAAGCAAAAGTGATAGGTTCTATTAGTAGAATTTTAAAAGAACATGCGGTAGATTGTATACTAAATTATGAGCAACAAAAATTTGATGAAAAACTAATGGCCAAAGAGTTTACAATTAATCTATCAAAATCTAGTAATTCTGAAATAATTTATAAAATAGGTGATAAATCATATAGTCCATTATGTGACTATATGGCAGAATGCAGCTATGAATGTAAACCCAGTTTACAAGAATACAATACAAAAATGGGATTAACACAAGCTGAACCAAATAAATATTCTTATAATGATTTTTATTTACAAACAAATAATGAAGCAATTATAAAACATATTAGAAATCTATTTAAAGAAGCTTATTTTTACAATAAGGCGCAAATTATAGGCGAATTGAAAGATGTTAAAAATTACTCAACTAGTCATATTAATAATGCATTAGATGAGTTAGTAAATAATGAGAATATTTATATAACCGATAAATATAATACTTTGGGTAAATTAATAAATATTGAAGATTATTATATTTTCCAACCATCAGCATTAAATAGTAATGCTACTATTTTTGAAAGAAGTTTTCCAATACAAAATAAGCCAGATGGTATTAAATTTGCTGTTCCTGAAAAATTTGATATTTTGGACGACAAAATAAAACAATCACCTAATAGTGAAACAAAAATGACTAAATTAGACAAACCAGCAAGTGTGGATGTTGCACAAACAAAAATGGATTTTACTATGCATGATATTAATTATTTAACACTTGAAAATATTGACTATGTAAAGTCAATTATTGAAGAACTTGAAAATAATTATAATTATGTTTCTAACATGCAACCAGATAACCCCGAAGATGATCCTAATAAATATATAAATTATGGAACCATTTTTAGACTATTAAGAGATGAGTCTATTTTAACAAATAAAATTATACAAGAACTTACTATTGCTATTTTGCTAGACGCTATTGATTTTGACAAGACTATTTTATTGGTTAATTATTTATTAAATAATGGGTATAATTTAAAAGGCTTAAACAAGTTTGAAAAAGAATTATTAGAATATTATAATGCTAACTTATTAACCACTAATAATGGCAAATTAAAAGCATTATTAATACCTAAAAAAAGTGAATTTAAAAAATATACATTATATATTGTAACAAAAAGTAAAACACCACATATTAGTGGTGCAAATATATTGTTAACACTAGGAGAATCGGAAGATTATGATGATTTTGCAGAAGTTATTACTAAAGAAAAAGTAGCTCAACCAAATTTGGCACAATCTCTCGGATTTTTAGTATTACCTGAAAAAAATCAAAAAGAATTTATTACATATTTTAAAATTAAAAGCGGAACAAATAAAGGAGCACGATGTTCGCAAAAAGGAAAAGCACATAGTGAAAAAATATTTGTTACTATTGGTGTTGCTAATGGTATTATTGAAAAATTAAAACAATTTAATCAACCTACATTTTGTGATGCTTTGGAAATTTATTTTAGATATTATGATTTAATTAAAAAAGATGGAAAATTCTGGTTTTTCAATTTATATAAATCGCTAATAAATGACTTTGCATAATATAATTAGTTTTTTATTAAAAACTAATAATTAAAATATATAATTGAATAAATATTAAATATAAAAATCTTAATATATATCAATATGTCTAAATCGGTAAAAAAAGATAAAGACAAATCACAGGTTGGGAAAAAATCAACTAATAATTTACATATATATATATCATCCTTATTAACACAAAAAATCGTATTAAATTATGATGAAGTAAACTCGAGTTTGTTTGATACATTAGAAGGTAAATTGAAACAATTTAATGAGGGAAAATGTATTAAAGATGGTTATGTTAAAAATAATAGTGTTAAATTGTTAACATATTCAGGCGGTGAATTATTTTCAAATAAGTTAGTTTTTGAATGTGTTTTCGAGTGTAATATTACAAACCCAGTAGAGTCTATGATGTTAAATTGTGTAGCAAAGTCTATTACAAAGGTGGGAGTGCGTGCAGAATTGTTAACAGAAGATAACAATAGTCCATATATTATTTTTATAGCGCGTGATCATCATTACAATAATGAACTATTTTCACAAATAAAGGAAAATGATATGTTACAAGTTCGAGTATTAGGACAGCGCTATGAATTAAATGATAAATTTATTAGTGTAATTGCTGAACTAATAAACATTAATAACTATGGAACACTTAAAAAAGAACTAGAAGACGATTATGGATTAGAAGTAGAAGATACTTTGGATGCTAATATAGAACAAAATGGGGGTGAAACGAAAATTAAACTAAAAACAAAAAGAGGTGGGCAAAGGGTTAAAAAGAATATGGCTTAATATAAAGTATATATCTTTGGAGTGTTTAATTGATATTTTTCTTTTAGATTAACCAGCTTTAAATACTATTTAAAGCTATTTAACACATATAATATATATATGGATTCTATTGACGATAATAATATTTCCACAAATGATCTCGATAAATTGTGCAAAATTATTGAACCCCTTGATAAAATACATCATATTGAAATAGCTAAAATTTTAAAACATAGTTCTATTTATTTAAATGAAAATAATAACGGCATTTTTGTTAATCTTAATAAAATATCATTAGCTACATATAATGCAATACAATCATATATTAATTTTGTTAAAAAACAAGAAAATGATATTAATAAAGATGAAAAATTGAAAAAAGATTTGGAAACAACTTATTTTAAAGATAATAAAGATAACATTTCTAATATAGTAAGTAATGTTGTGCACTAATAAAGAGTTATTGAATGCTGTAACTAATTTAGATAGCATAACACAATATATGTTATATGATTTAAAAAACTCATATTCTACTAATTCTTTGCCTATTATTGACAATAGTGCAAATAGTGCAAATAATGCAAATAGTGCAAATAATGACAATAAGTCAAACTATAATAAAAAGTATCAAATGTCAATAAATCCAAATGTTCCATTTACAAAAGTTGAAATAAATTATACAAAAAAATATAGTAAATATAATGAGCCGTTTAAGATCACTAATCATAAAAATTTTCAGGATAAACTATTTTGGGTATTTTACAAAATAGTTAATAATTTTGTTGATAGCGATTTAGAAACGCTTAACTCATTTACAGTTATGAAAGACTTTAAATTTAGCGTGGTTGAAAAACTTAGAAGTCAAAAAAATGTCTTGAAAAACTTTAAAATATCAAAATTATTTGTAGAAGACGATTTAACTAATAACGAAAAAATAAGTTTTAAAACGTTTCATGCTTTATGTATATTATATTTAATTAATGTAATAATTTTAAGAACCAATTATACGTATTGTGTTTTATGTACTAATAATGATGAAAAAGCTTATAATTTACAAAATTATAAAGTATTGCAAATATCGGATGTTAAGATGAATGCACATTTCAATAATTTTGACGTCCAATTAATGGATTCTTCTTTTACCGAAGAAGAATTGCAAAAATGTTTGACTACCTATTTTGCTATTGAAAATATTGAAAAGCCATTAAAAGCATTTTCAAGCTATAAACTAGATGATTTGACAACTATAGCAAAAAAATTAGATGTTAGTACTTATGATGATAATGGAAAAAAAAGAAAAAAGCAAGATTTGTATGAACGCATATTGCAAAAAGTATGCTAATCTATATTTATTCAATATCAACATGGGTAATCATGTGTCTACGACAGCAACTTTTTTTTAAATTCAGAATATCAAGAACCTCACCTTCTGGTGTTTTATCCATATAATTTTTAGTTAAATATACTACTTTGTCCACTTCAAGCGATTTATCAATTTTTCGTTTTTGCACTTCTCTCTGATAATATCTATATTTGTTGGCTAATACTTTTCCACAAGTGAAACATTTTACAGGAATAAGCATATTAAACTATAATGTTATAGTATTAAAATATTATAGTTTTATATTTCAATTTTAAAATATAATAAAAATATAATAAAAAATATAATGTAAAAAATATAATAAAAAATATAATAAAAATATAATATAACTATTTTTTTAGGCTATGATTTGCTGTCTATATACTTTATCTAGATTTTCTATACCTTCATAAACAGCAAATCTATTTAACACTAATTTGTTTTCTGGAAATTTATTTGGTATTACTTTGTCATCTGGATTCATATTTATTTTAAAATAACTTAATAAAATTATACTTGCTAATACTATTATAATAATAAAAGCGATTGTGTGCAGCATTTTAATTAATTTATTTGCCATAACTATTCTATAAAATAGTGCAATATATTAAGAAAATAAAATTGAATTGTTTTAAATTAGATTATTAATTAAAAATATTAATTAATAATATTAATACATAAAGAATGATTCAACATCAAGATTGGAACTCTGTTAGGTTCACAAGTAATATTCAACCTAATAATGCTAAAAAAGTGACTTTTAAGAAACAACATGTTCCTGAAACTATAGTTAATGATGCTCCTAAACAGCTTGGACAATTAATCTCTCAAGCTAGATTGACTCAATTAAAAAATCAGAAGCAATTTGCTGCACTTATTGGAGTATCACCAATAATGTTGGCGCGATGGGAAGCAAATAAAGAAGCACCTAATAATGCACAAATTGCATGTATTGAAAAGCTTACCAAGGTTAAACTTCCTAGGTGTCAAAAAACAGTTGTGCATGAGTTGTAAAACTTATGTTCTTTTTGTAGCTCTTCTTTTAGGCCTTCTTTTATATCTTTTTTTTTGGCTTTTTTTATATCTTTTTTTTTGGGTTCTTTTCATACCGCCTAATCGAATTACTTCAATAGATTCTAAAGGATCTATTTTTGCTCTGCTTGGTAAAACCAAATTTTTTATTCTTTTAAATAATGTTGGTTTTTTTTTGGTTGGTCTGGCCATAGGATTTCCTCGTCTTGGATCCTCATATGTTTCATCGCTTATTGGCCTCGGAATAGGTCTTAATGATAGAATTGGGCTCCCATCCTCATTCGCAGCTGTTGCATCGGACGCAGCATCAGCCATGATTGCATCCAGCCATCTCCGCTGCGTGTCTATTGCTTCATCGTTCATACTTGTCTGTGCGGTGTTATGTGAAGTCTCTCCTATAGCTAATGCTTCGTCTTGCATGATAGTTTCTTGCATATTAACGATTAACATTTTACTTACTGAATCAATTACCTTAGAATATTGTTCATCTAGTAAATCTTCTAAAGCTTCGTGTTTACTCTCTATAAAAGATGATTTGGTTTTGAATTCTATATGACCCCTAAAATTAACTCTTTTAACAGCAACTTCAAACGCATGTCCGAACATATATAAAAATTTTTGTTTTATAGAAAAAAAATCTTCAAATATTACATCATGAATAATAGTTAAAGTTAGTTGCGCACCTTGAGAGGCATATATGTAAACAGAAACATTTTTTTGCTCAATAATTACTTGTAGTAATTTTTTATATACAATATCTTCTATAGTTTGTGGTGTAGATTGTGTTAAGTCAATAAAAATATTATCAGGAAGAATAATATACTCTATATCCCACATACGAAGATATTCATTTAGTTTATCTATAGCTCCACCAAGTACATTATGATAAAAACCCTTTTCATTAGAATATTTTGACACTTTGGGTTTTTTAGTTTTAAGTGTAAATTGTATATTATTTATAAATATAATGACGTTATTAGTAGTTTCTCCATTAAGTTCTGCCATAATAATATTATAATAATATAATATTATTTTTAAAAAGAAAACCTAATATACTAGAAAACATATAAAATATTAACAAACATATAAAATATTAACGTGTATAGTGTCTTTGTCTTGTATATTTTCTTATATATTTAGTTTTTTTTTGCTTTTTGCTCCTAAATGTAAATTTTCTATTTGTTTTTTTTGGCTTTTTTCGTAATGTTTTTTTTCCACCATCTTGTTCCAAGTTTCTTACTTCCTTATCGATTAATGTTCGTATTTGTGTGCGAATTTTTTCGGTTAAAAGTCCTGGTTCCCTGGCATTTGGTAAGGCTAAGTTAATTGTATTAAACCTGGGCAAAATATCTATCTCATTTCTATCGTCAGGCAAAGCAAATGTCTTCAAAGCATCTTGGACGCATTTTAAGAGTTTATGTTGGGATAATGTCATGTTTGTTCTTTCTAATTTTGTGATATCACCAACTTCACTTACTTCTTTTCTGGTAAAAATCATGAATGCGTCTTTTAAAGTTTTTATTAGAAATATTTTATTTCTATGCTTAAATATGTGCATAGATAATATGGGGTGGTTTATTAACGGAATACCTTTAAACTGCTCTAAGCTATTTACTGTATTTTTAGAATATAGTTCAGAAAGTAATAAATCTTCTAATTTATCTAACGACGCATTATAATAATCTTTATCACTATTATCAGATTTAGATTTATTATAGAAATCAATAAATTTTGTACTTATAGATTCTTCTCTTAAACACGTACTAATATAAATTTGTGCAATACAACCAGGGCGGTAGTGTTTTTTACAATGTAATTGAATTATAACTATAGCTTCATTTAACAAAATAGGACCACATTTATTAGCTACAATTTTTGGATTTTGTAATAGTTCATTATAATCAGTGCTATAATTTTTGGCATAATCGTAAGGTGTAGATTTAATAGAAATAATCTTGGTTGGATCACAATTTTTACTGCTTTTTGCATCAATATTATAAATAACCTCTTTTGGTCTTAAACTAGATTTATCTGGAATACAATGTATTATGCCACTATAAAAAACTTTAGGGTCTTCATTATCTGGTAGTAACAATAACTCGGGAAATTTGTTTTCTTTTCCATCTTCATATTTAAATCTAAATGCTGGAGTGCGCGGGTTAAAAAGTATATTTTTATTTTTATCTGGATTATAATCACATATAAGATCTATCTCTGTTTCATCACATTTTAGACTTTTTCCTATATCTGTAAATGTATATAGTTCAACATTTTGTGGTATAGTAATAGCATAATACTCTTTTATTTTTTCACCCGTTGTGATCATGGTTCCATGAGCAGTAATATAATATGTTGCAGTTAATTCTTTAAATTTTGGAGATGTTTCCATATTATAATATATATATATTATAATACGAGTATATTTGATGACATTATCTTTAAAGTCAAAACTAAAAAAAAATATAAGCGTTCAAAAAAATATTATAAGTAAAACTATTTTTGTTTTATGTGTTTAAATTTTCTACTTTTTTGTTTTCTACTTTTTTGTTTTCTGCTTTTTTGTTTTATGTTTTTATATTTTCTACTTTTTTGTTTTCTACTTTTTTGTTTTCTACTTTTTTGTTTTCTGCTTTTTTGTTTTCTGCTTTTATATTTTTTTTGTAATATTTTATTATTACCACCATCTTGTGAAACTAATTTTTGTAATTCTTCATGTATTTTGTCAACATTTGGATTGCTTATAGCAATAGTAGATTGTGGCGGAAAACTGTTACTAGAAAATGATGAATTACTTTTTAATCTTTCGAGTGCTTCATTTAAGTTGTCTTGTAATTTGTTAAATGGCTTGGCGTCATAATCTGCATCATGAAGTTTATCTGTTATGATTGTTAATTTTTTAATATTACCATCTGTAGTTTTTAACATAAATAAATATGTTGAATGTAATGGACCGTCTAAATCAGTAGTTTTGAACTCATCAAAACTCTTAACTCTATTAGTCTTTACTACTTTAGCCATCGTATTATGCTTTATTATATCCAAGGAATGGTCATGACGAAATCTCTCTTTTTTTTTTGATTTTTCTTTTACGTGATACCTCCTCATTAAAGTAGCTTTGTGTTGTATATTTTTTACTAGTTCTCCTGATTGTTCGGCTAATTCATCTTCTTTAATTTTTAAATCTCTAATTAACTCTGCGTAGCGTGCTATATTTTCGTAATCATATTTAATACTTTCCATTTCTTCTTTAATAGTTTTAATTTTTTCTTCAATTTGTAGCATAGCCTCTTTTATTTCTAGGTGTTCTTTTTCATTTTCTTCTATACTTGATGTATATTTAGAATCATCACTACTTAAGCTGGTTATAGAAGTAGTATCCTCCAATATTTCTGTATGATAAGCTAAGTATCTATATAAATCTATTGTCTTTAGGCATGTATTTAAATAAATTTTTGATTTGCAAGTATCTCCATAGTGATTTTTGCTATATTGTTGAATTAGTGTTAATGCTTCACTAAGTAAAATAGGACCACATGGATTAATTGAACTTGGTGATGCATGTGGATTATAGTTATAACGTGCTAAAGTTGTTCTATAATCTTCATCATAATTTTTTACACTATTATAAGGTTCGCCTTTTGAATTTATTAACTCTCCTTTACAATCTTGTGTATTTCGTGCAGAAATATTATAAATAATTTTTTTTCCTCGACCATATTTTACAATTTTGGCACGTATAATTTGTGGAACACAATGCACTATACCAGAATGATATAGTGTGCTATAATCCACTTCTGGGGCAAGAATTAACTCGGGAAATTTATTTGGTTGTCCTTGTTCGTGAACATATTTAAAAGCTGGTCTATTTATATATTTAAATGTTTCCGGTGTTTCCACAAATTGTCTCTCACATAAATAATTGTCTCCTGTTGTAGAACATACAATTACTTTTCCTATTTTTGTAAATGTATATAGTTCAACATTTTTGGGAATAGTAATAGCATAATATTCTGTTTCTTCTCTCCACAAGTTTCTAATTGATCTCGAAGTTTCTGAAAGTATAGCTCCGTGTGAATTAATAATATATATAGCTTCTGTTATTGTTGGATTAGCTTCTGCTATTGTTGGATCAGCTTCTGCTATTGTTGGATCAGCTTCTGTTATTGTTGATTTTTGATCCTGCGCAAGTTCGGCCTTACCAATTTCTACCAAACGTTCAAGTTGTCTAATTCTTTCATGCGTCTCAAATAGATCACCATGCTCTTTTATGCTTTTTAATGTGCTTTGTAATGAAACAATTTCATCTTCAAGTACTTGAAGATAAATTTTTTTTCTTTGTTCCTCTTCTGTTAATGATGTTTCCATATTATAATATATAAATATTATATAAACATTATATAAATATTATAATAACTTGCTTAAATTTGTACTAATTTGTAGCCGTCACTTGTCTTAGTTATTCTAAATTCGCTATTTAAACTATGAATTTTAGTATGGCAGTTTGTACATATATTTATTAAATTTGCCTTATGATTTTTATTGAATTCACCATTTATAATGCCATCTTTTGCATTTTTTTGGTATTGTAAATGATGAATTTCGGCGCCTTCATACATACTACATAATTCACACATTCCACGCAATTTGCTTGAATTATAGCGACTCTTTTTTGCTTCCAATACACTTATATTAGATTTGTTATATTTATTACGAATAGCATATGCTCGTTCAATAAAATCTTCTGGTAAAGATAATGATTTACATACTTCTAGTCCATACATCGACTCACCATGTCCGCGTCTCAACTTTCTATCATAAATTAAACTGTTTTTCTCACGGTCAAATAATACACACATATGATAGGTTTCAAGTTTATCTAGACTTTTAATTTCTTCATATTCTAATATTTCATGAAAATGCGTGGCAAATAAGAAAGTGCTTTGTATAAAGTGTAATTTCTCTAAACTGGCAACAAAAATACTTAGTGCCGATGTTGATTCGGTGCCGCTACATAATTCGTCACCTAAAATAATACTATTTGATGTAGCATTTTTCATAATAGTTCGTAATTCGCACATTTCTACAGCAAATGTAGAGAGACCTTTAAAAATATTATCATTTCCCAAAATACGAGTAAATAAATATTCATATGGATAATATATAAATTCTTCACATGGAACATACATACCGGCTTGCGCCATTATAATAGCAATTCCAATTGACTTAATGAAACTAGTTTTACCAACTGCGTTTGTGCCGTATAATAATATTCCATGCGTGCATGTTCCGACCTCTAAATCATTTGTTACGTATAATTCATTACTATTTAAGTGTTCAATTAAACAATGTCTTAACTTCTTAAAATTAACATATGATTTTGTTTGACTGGTTTTTATTTCTAAAGACGGTGTTTGTATTAGTGGTTTGCAATAATTATATTTTAATGCATTAAAAGCTTTTACATAACACACATCTATTAATCCCACAAATTGAGAGATTGAACCAAGCAACGAAGTTTGCGTGTTTAATACCCCCTTTTCCTTGCAATAATTTTCTGTTAAGTGGTTAAATTCGGTTATAATAGATTTATAAGTATCATTTAATTCTTCAATCAAATTATCTCTCGAGTTTTGTATTGCGTGAGTTAATGCGCTTAGCTGACTTGATATTATCATATTATTTGAATTATTTGAACCATGACTTTTAAACTCTATAATAGTTAAGTCTAATTCAATAATCTCATTAGTATTACTATATTTTGAAGTATAATAAATATTGTATTTCGGTCCTGACTTAGCAATCAGCTTATTAATTATATCTTTTAATAGTGAACAACGACGTTTTGTAATAAGTAATAATGCATCACTTTTGGATGTTTCATGAATTTTAACATAGCTAATTATATTATTATCTTCTCCCAATTCGTCTTGTGTTTTTATTTTAGGATTACTAATATAATCACTATTATATTCTGATGTTGTATTATCGTCTTCGCATGTAATGTTTTTTGATTTTGCTCGCTTTGAATTTGTTCCGCATTTTGGTTTTTCATAAACTCTTAATAAGTCTGAAAAAAACGCAACAATTGCATCTAATTGTTCTCGCGAATCAAAACCACTTTTAAATAACTTATTTAATTTTTTATTATAAGTTTTATTAATAAAATCCAGCTCACATAAGCTATAACTAGCAAATTTATCATACGTAATATTAGTAAGTTTATTTAATGTAAATACTTTTTCAATATAAGAATTAATATATTTAATAAAATCACAAATATTGCCTTTTATTAGGCTTGAAATATATGAATGTAGTAACACATTAGATTTAGAAGTACTAATTTTTTCATATAATAATGAAATATTTGAGAGATTAGTATATAATGTGTCAAAGTCTTTCGGGTCTAACTTATACATACTGAGTTTGCGTTCAAATTTCTCAATATCTCTCACATTTTCTAAATAATGTTTAATAGTTTTGTAAAACTCGCTATTTATAACTTCTTCTGTCACATTATAACTCGTATTTAAACTAGTAATATCATTTATTGGGTGTAACAAATCATAAGCAAATTTGCGCCTACCTGCATTTGTGATTGCATTATTTAAAAAATTTGCTACACACCCCAACTTTCCATTATAGCGCTGGTCGCTAATCATATTTAATTGTTTGAGAGAATGGTTTGCCAAAATTAATTGATTATTAACATTTTCAAACTGTGGATAATCGATTGCTTTGATTAATGATGGATTGTGTTTTTCAATAAAAACAAGTAAAAAGCATAAACTTTGATTAGCAATACTATAGTTTTGAAATTCGTGTTTAGTCTTATATGAACCTGAACCATATATTTTATCAATCATAGTTTCTTGATATAACTGTTTTTCACAATTTTTAGCAATTGTATCAAAGCTGGTTATATTTTTGTCTGCATATTCGTATGCATTTTCATTTTCATTTTCATCCAAATAAATTTTATGAATTTTGGTTGCATTTATATTTGCATAACTTATAACATCATCAATCGTCTTATTATGATGTGCTATTTTATTAGTAATAATAATTACTTCGCATGGATTATAAATAGAAATATATTTTTCTAATTGATCGTATGTTGTTGGGCTATTAATATAAGCAATTGTATATTCATAACTTATGAGTTTTCCTGTAATAATATCTATTAACGTTAGCCCGATTGTCATTCGTTCTTCTTTAATTAATTTGTTTTTTTTACTATAATATATCCAAATGCACATAGTATAATTGCTTAAATATTCATTTGCACTTGAATTATCATTACATACTAAATTGTAATAGTCATTATTATCAAAATATGTTCCAGGTGAATATATACATCCTAAACTTCGCGTAGTTTTAGTGGTTTGTTTATCTTGAACATATACAACGATTGTATAACCATGAAATAACATTTTCCTAACATATTTATCTAATTGTGCTGTTCCAAATCCAGCCATTACAACATTAGTTTCATCAACATATGTATTTTTATTGGCAATTACCATATCATTTATTTGTGCAAAATCTTGAATAGCACTTCCTTCAAATATGCCTTCTGCTTTTTTAACAGCATAACACTCATAAAAACTTCCTACTTCCATCAATACTAATGTTTTTTCACCATAAATTTCTTTATAATTTTTTGTATACTCTAAATATTCTTTAACTAGCGTCATAACACTATTTTATTGATTATCATAATAATTAATAAAATAGTTTTAAATAGTATTGATTTAAATATTATTATTATATTATATATTGCATAGCATATATTGCATGACATTATCTCACATATTTACTTGCCCTTGCAAATGAATCTAATACAAATAGTATAAATATTCCTAAAAATAAATATAATATTAATTCTTCTGTAATATAATTAGTTTTTTCATTATGCTGTTCTTCTAATAGATAAACTATGTATTCTAATTTTGATATAAGTTTATTATTATCAAAATTTATTGTGTTAGGATTTTGCGAAGCTGAATTATATTTTAAATTATAGCTATCATTATAATTTGACAATTCGCTATTTTTTGCATTATTTCCTAATAATGTTGAATTATATAAAGTATTATTTTGCGTAGCTGTTTGATTTTGATTTTGATTTTGAATATTATTTGGACTTTGGTCACCTGTTAATTCGTTATTATTGAAAAATACATTATGTGGTATATTATTTCCTGATTGTCTCATTTTTTGGATCTTTTCTAGTTCACTATTTAGACTAGTTGATAATGATTTACTAATACTCTCATCTATAATATTTGCATTATAGTTATTATTATAGTCATCATCTTCGTCGTTGTTTTCATGTATACTTGACATCAAATTTCCTAAATTTGTTATTTTATTTTTTGCCAAGTCAGTATTTTTTGTATTAGGAATAGTAGTACTAGTGCTAAATTCCACAGATTTTTTATTTTTTAAAGTCCTATTAGAATTTTTTGCCAATTTGGATTCTAATAAATTAGAATTTTCAGAATCAAGTGGTGCCGGATTTAGTTGAATCATATTATTATATTGTTATAAAAAAATAAGATTATATTATTCTCAAAAACTACTAAATAACTTCTATATTATTTAGTAATTAAATAATCATTTAATATTTTAATATTTATATACTATTATTTTAAACTATGTTAAATGACATCAAAAATTTATTCAAAAAATATAAATTTATTGATTTAATGGAAAATTTTAAGCAACACTTAAATACAAATAGACTACTTGGTGGTTTTATTATGTTAGCCATGAATATTGGGTCAAGATATATTGAGTTAAAATTAACTAAAGGTCAAGAACTATTATTAAAAAATATTGCTCGTGAAGTGTTAATTTTTACAATCGCTTTCATTAATACAAAAGATATTGTATTATCTGTTATTATTACTGTTATTTTTATAATATTGGCAAACTATTTGTTAAATGAAGAATCAGAATATAATATATTACCAAATAAATACAAAAAAATAGCTATAGTAAATAGTAACGATGACAAAATCGTTAGTGATGTTGAAATTAATAATGCATACGAAACGTTAAAGAAAGCAAAACATCAAATAAATAATTACAATAAATTAAATATAATTGAATCTTTTAATAGTGTTAGTTATTTTTAAATTTAATATTTATATAATATAGTTTAAATAATAAAATAATGATATCAAGAATAGACATTCCACCAGGAGCAGCAGCATCAGCAGCAGTATCAACATCAGTCCCTCCTACTGTAGCGGATGCAACCCGCTCTAATACAGCTGCCGAGGAATCAGAATATGCATACGATTATAGAGTAAATATTGAATTAAAGGATCAATTTAATAATATTTTTTTTATTGATGATGTTAAAGATGACAAAAACAAGGCTATTAGTTTGAAAGATGGTTCATTTACAGACATTACAGTAACTGGGCTGAGAGAGAGTGATCCGGCTGTGATGGAAAAGATAGAAAAACTTAGGAGAAGTGAAAAACAACCCACTAGATATATTTACATTTATAAAGATATTTATTATATTGATAATACTGTTATTCAAGACTTAAAATCAATCTTTAAAAACTTTATAAGAGAAAGTAAACCAGGAGGACCCCCTGGTGATCGTTATCCTGATGCTGATACACGAAAACCAATAGGTGAAGGATTAATAAAATATTTAATGACCAGCACAAGAGAACTTGCACAAATTCATAAAATTTTTACACAAAAAGAATATGCAGAAATAATAAAACAAAATATAATATTTTTTAGTTCGGGAACTTTTAACACTAATAGATTTAAACAAATAAATTCACCCAGTTATATTGATAGAATTATACAAGATAATTATAAATATATTCATAGTGGTACTAAAACCTCTAATTTTGACGATGACGAAAGAATGGATACATTAATGTTTAGTAATGTAATGTATTTACTAAAAAATATATATCTTAAAAAACAAACAATTTTAGTAAATATTCAAGGTGAACAATATTATATTGATGAAATAAGTTTCTATGATTTACCGTTCATTCATATGAAAAAAAACGATTATGCTGATCCACGAAATATATATATTTACTTAAAAGTAAAAACTATTCCTATTATTGATATTCCAAAAATTAAAATTCATTATTTACTTGATGACTTAGAACTATCAAATTTTAAATCTAATGCAGTCACTATATTAAAACCAGGTGATATAGATAAAGGATTTGAAAAATATAATACTATGTATATATTTGATTTTTTTAAATATAAAAATGAAAATGATAACATTAATGCTTTTGCTAATAGTTTAAAAAAGGAAAAACGGCTTGAAAAAATACAAGAATTCTATTTCAACGCTGATATTGTAAATAAATATAGAAGAAGATATAGTGGACAAGAAATTAATAACATAAGAGGTAACCAAGTCAAAATAAATACAAATATGAATGAAAATATTAAATACATGCTTCGTGAACAATTTAACTTATTTGATAGTAAAATATCACTCGATAATAATTTTATAGACGATACATATATTATTTATGATATTACTGAGTCATCTGATAAAAGTGACTCATCTAGTAAAAGTGACTCCTTAAAATTAAAATATCATAGCATTATGACAAATAAGACAATTAATACTTATGATAATTCGGCTAAAGAGAGGTCAATAAAGACAATTTTGAATGAGCATATTACAAGATTTGCAGCACACTATGAAAATTCTAACTTTTTTTATAAAGACAAAAGCGAGGATAGACGCTTAACAACATCTATTTATAATATTATTATTATTTTTAGAACTTATAAAGGAGACAGCACAAAAAAAAAACCTTCCATAGTAAGACGTTTTATAGGTGAAGAATGTTTGACTAACGCCGGAACATTAGACAAGCTGTTTTCAAAAATGTTTTATAGAACACTTGGATTACCTGACAAATTTTTATATGATAAATTTATTAATATGAATACCAAAAATATTACAGCGATTGATCCTCGCGCTGTTATACCCACCATCCCACTTGGTGCAGATGTAAAAAAAGGCGGCAAAAACTACGCAACAAAAAAATATAAGACCAAAAATTATAAGACAAAAAAATATGGGAACAAAAATTATAAGACAAAAAAATATAACAACAAAAATTATAAGATTAAAAAATATAGCGCAAAAAAATATAAGACAAAAAAATATAACAAATTGCTATAATATAATAATTCTATATATTATAAATGTCTAAAACCAATTTTTTTAAAGTTATTAGCAAACAGTTTTCATTAAAAAAACCAGAAACTTTTTTATATTTAGCAATTGTTTTTATATTATTATATTTAGTTGCTAATTATGTTTTACCATCTAATATGTTATTTAAAGAAAACTTTGAGCTATTTAATAGTAGCCCGAGCCCTAGCGCTATGACATCAGATAACTCAACAAAACTTGTTTATTTTTATATGGATGGTTGCGGTCATTGTAACAAGTTTACCCCAACATGGAATAAATTTTGTTCGGCAAATTCTACTTCGATTAAAACTTATAAATTTGAACAAGCACAAGTGAAAGATCAAATTACAACTTATGCTATTTCTGGCTTTCCAACAATTTTACTATTAGATAAAAATAATGCTAAAATAGATGAATATAATGGAGAACGAAGTGTAGAAGCATTAACTAGTTATGTGAATGATCGCGCTTCGCATAGTTAGATAATAGTGAAGTATAAAATATCCATCGCGAAAATAGGTTTATTATAGATATTATTAGTAATAAAAATACAAGGGAATATAGTGGGTTTGTAAAATTAAAAAGATCACTTATAATTTTAATACTATTTGATTTTGCCATACTATATATTATATATATTAGCTTTATAAAAATAACTTTTTAAACAACACCTATTTTACGTTTAAAACAATAGACTAATAATATATTAGTATATTAGACTATACTAATATATTAATGATAAATTGTGTTGTATCAAGATATAAAAAAAACGTTGATTGGGTTTATAAATTAAAAAATATTAATAAATATTACATTTATGATAAAGAGATTGCAGAGAGCGAATTCAATATTCCAGTAAATAAAGGTAATGAAGCATCTGTATATTTAAAATATATAATAGACAATTATACAAATTTGGCGGATTTTACATTTTTCATACATGACGATGAATATGCTTGGCATCATACAGGAAGCATAATAAATCTATTTGATGAAGCAGTTGACAGTAATACGTTATATTATAATATAAATGACCGATGTATTTTGGGAAGTATTATTTCTAATCAGTGGTATAATGATATTTTAATTTGGTATTATAATTATATTGAAAAATATATTTCAATACATTCTTTACCAACTCAAGACTGGACACAAGGCTATAGGGGTTCCGCGCAATTTTTAGTTCATAAATCTTTAATAACAAATTTGCCTTTGGAATTTTATGAAAATTTATATAATTGGATAATCACAACTAATATGCCAACTGAAAAGTCTAGTAGATTTTTAGAATATACTTGGCATATATTTTGGGAGATTTATCCAAAATTACAAAATTGTCACTTAAAATGCTAAAAGGAAAAAAATTGATAGCTTAATATTATTATTAATTTTCAAAATATTATAATAATCAAATGCTTCATAAGTTATACGATTTAGAATTGGTTAAAATTATATCCAGACCATCAAAAGTATGTAAAACTCCATATGTTGCTGATATACAACTTGTTAACGGAACAATCGTTCAAGCACATTGTGCTTCCTTAGGTTGTTGTGGATTATGTGAAAAAGATTGCTATGTATATGCTTCGCCTATGAAGTCTAATTGTGCACAAAGCAAATCTAAGGTTTGTTCTTATAAAATTTATTTGTCTAATTTTTATGAGGAAAAAGTTATTAATAAGTTGCTTATTAGTAATAAGCAACTTATTGGAATAGACCCTAAATTAGCAGAAACTTTAGTTGAAAATGCACTAACACAAAATTATTTAAAAACACTATGTAATATTAAAACATATAAACGCGAAGTTTGTTTGCTTAATTCGCGGTTTGATTTTGCAGGAATTGATGCTAATGGCAAGTATTTTGTGTTAGAAGTTAAAAATGTTCCACTAGCTGATTATGCAGATGTTTCTTCAAGTGATCGCAAAAAAATGATAAAGCACGGAGACTTTGCTCATATTGACATATTACAGAAGATTGCCTATTTTCCAGATGGATACAGAAAAAAAAAAGGCATGGTTGTAAGTGAACGCGCATTAAAACACATTAATGAATTAGCCGAAATTAGTCATTCAAAAATTATTAGACCTATTATTTGTTTTGTAATTCAACGAACTGATGTTTCTAGTTTTCAAGCATCACTATTAGATCCAATTTATAAAACAGCATTTAATGAAGCAATAGAGAAAGGCGTAGAAGTTATTGTATTAGTTGTTTCATGGAATGAGCAAGGAGAGGCTACTTTCGTAAGTTGCGATTTGCCTGTAAATTATTAAATATTAAAACTAGAAAGAAAGTTGGTCTTACACTTTTAAATAATGTAATAAACCTTGCACTTTATTTAAATCATGTTCATGCCATAAGTGTAAATTCTCATCTATTCTTCTAGGTTCCCAAGTATCATTATTAAATCTTTTTACAAATATATATTTTATGTTATATTTCATTATCATATTATAGAAATAGTGTTCTGTAATCTCTGTAAAACTATATAATTCATCTAAAAATATATTTTTTGTTAATAATTTTGGTTTAAATATAAAAAAATCAAATGAGAAAAATTTAGGATCATGGGGAACGGATTTATTTAGTAAAAATACAACATCATTATTCAAATTTTCTGCTAATACTTGCGTCAAATAATTATCGTCTACAATAAAGACATCAGGATTTAAACGTATAACATAGTCATAGTCTTTGAAAATTCCTAATTCTATTCCTTCGCTAATTGCTTCAACTGGTCCTACTCTATAACCCGCATTTATTGAGGTTATAAATAATTTTTTATTTTGCTGGCTAAAATTTTGATAATAGTTTACTATTGAACTGTGTATATCTGGATTATTACAATGTATAAATATATCACAAATAGCATTTAATTTTAATCTTTTTAAAAAACGACTGAAATAATTGTATTCTTCAAGTTGTCTATGGCCTGTTATAAAAAGTAATACTTTCATTATTTATAATAATATTAGTGATTTATATTTAATATATATATTTAATATATATTTACATATTAATTATTTACACATTAGTTATTTACACATTAGTCTAAATTTACTTCTACAAATTCAGCATAATGTTTATTAATAAGTTGTGCTTTCTTGGAATAATTAATCTGTTGTTCTTCACTCAATTTTTGCCACATTTCTCCCAATTCTCTCATTTTATCAACACCTAATATAGCACTATGTAGTGGACCCAGATTTATTATACTAAAATCTGTTTTGTTATTTTTATTTTCGCTTGCAAAAACTAAAAAGCCAGTTGTGCGTTTAATATTAGGATTTATGGATTCTTCATCATTAGATTCTTCGTCGCTAGGACTTAAATAGCTATCTTCTGTGGTGTCATAGTCATTATCTTCATCATATTCCACATCATCATCAACTTGTTCTTTATCTTTGTCTTCTTTTTCTTCTTTTTCTTCTTTTTCTTCTTTTTCTTCTTTTTCTTCTTTTACTATAACTCCATCTTTTAAAACGAGAAATGTATCATTTTTATTATTAAGATTGCAAGTTGTCCAATAAATTGTATCACCAATTAGTTCACGCTTTATTCCACTAGATGTAACACTAATTTTATAAACTTCATATGCATAATTAAAATATTTGTCCTTGTATAATACTTCAATATCCATATTTTCAGAAACCTTGATAGAGCGTGTATACAAAATTTGATTGTTTGCACACCACGTAGTGGAACGGCACATACTAAGGCTTGTGTAAGGCATCTTTCCTTAGTTTTGAATATAATTGAAAAGTCTTATTAATAATATTCAATTTTTATTATATTATTATATTATTATCATATTTTTGATATAAACATTTATACAAATTATTTAAAGTTAATTACATAATTTTTATAGATGATTTATGAACATAAATAGTACATACAAAAACAATATTCTTATTGCGTGTAATGTGATAAATATTATTTACCATGTTCCTCAAATAATAAAAACATATAAAACAAAATCAGTTAAAGATTTTGATCCATATTATTTATTTTTGGGAAATCTTCATAGTTTTTGTTGGGTGTTATATAGTATTGAAGATAAGAATGGTTTATTTATATTTAATAGTTGTGTTACGATGTTTTCTATTTCTTTTGTTAGTTATTATAAAATACGCAATACTATTATAGAGTATAATAGTACTACAAAAAATCAAGATACGTCTCTTGCTGTTATTACTGTAACTTGTGAGGAGAAGGCAACTAATAAATAACAGTCTTGTTATTTATTCTGTATATACCAAATATGCTAAAAATAATCCAAAAAAGTTTTTAGAAAATACATCCAAAATATTATATGCTGTATTTTTAATCTTATTCTTATATAACGCCGCTATTCCATAAAGAGCCCATATAAATAACATTAAATAAAATATTAAATAATTAGCTCTATTATTCTTAACATAATAGACAAACATTTTATAAAAAAGCAGTCCAAAAAACAAGAAACCAAAAAGTGTTGATATTACTAATGTTATAAGCTTCAACTCTTGTAAATAACCTATAAGTAACATATTAAAATTATAAAATAACAATTCACTAATTTTGTTTATATCTGTTTTTATAAAACTTAATAGATCGGTAGAACCAAGTCCATCTAATTTTGTATTATTATGATGAAAATAGGCAACTGTTGATATAATCATTAATGGTGTTGAAAATACCCAATCATAATATCTATAGCTTGCTATATCTTCCTTATCTACATTTTTGGTGTAAAAATAAATAAACCATATATAAAATGATCCTTCTATAATTTGGACGCAATTTTCTAAAATTAATGCTTCGCGCAATAATGTAGTAGATTGTGAAATATTAGTAAAGAAAACAACAATTAACCCAATAATCAAAGTTATTATTTGAACAAAAAAAGATAAGTGTAGACTATCTTTTACAATAAAATTAGTGTTCATTTATAAATAGTATACATTAAAATTAAAAAGAAAATACAAGTTTTACAATCGAATAACAATCTTTATAAATTTCCCAAGACTTCAATATTGTCCTTTTTAAAGCACTCAACTAAATCGTGGGGGATTTCTTCAAACGAAACCAATTTTTTATTTAGCTCATATTTTTCGCGCGCCCCAACTTCTTTTAGAAGTGCATCATTAAATGCCTCACTATTAGTATAATACTTTTCGCAAGTTTTGGGTCCACATTTTTTAAAAACAGGCATAATATTATCTGATTTATCACCTAGCACAATTTTATAAAATAAGTTTTTAGCGGGCTCATCGAAGACTTTTTTTGACTCTTTCAAATATTTATATTGAAAATTTACAATTTCAGTTTGGTCGTCCAGAATCTGCAAATAATCATGATCATTTGCTATAATATAAATCTTTGCATTCGGATATTTTGCACGTAATTCTAGCTTAACAATCGCAATAATATCATCCGCTTCCAAATTAGGAAACTGCAAAATATGATTTACTCCTGCATCATGCAATTTTTGGTTATTATTTTGATAAATATATTTGAAAAATGGTGCACCATTAAAAGCATTATCTTGGGAACGCGTTTCTTTATAATGTGGATAAAGCTTATGTCTCCAAATGTTTTTTCTTGGGCAATCTCTTACTGCTAATGTAGTTAATATGGTATCTTTAGCGCGTAGTTTTAGTTTTTTTTTTAATAACTCTAATGACTCCAAAAATGTTTTTGTAAATTTTTCCACAAATTCTGCACTATCAAAGTGGTTTTCTGGTAATGCTTCTTCTGTTTTAGCATGGTTCCACCATTGTAAAATAGCATAATATCTATAAAATATCCAATAACTCGTATCAATTAACATAAATGTTTTGGTTTGTTCCATTTTATAGTTATAAAATAATAAATACTTTATATTTTCAAAAATGCTAATCAATTTTTTGTATAGAAAAAATTGATTATGTTATTATTTTATTATTACTTTATTATTACTTTATTATTACTTTATTATTACTTTATTATTATAAAAATTAATAAGTAAATAATAAAATGACATACTCAAATGAACATAGTGATTATATTACTAAAAAAATTAATATTATTAGAGAAAATAAGACTAAATGGAACTCAAAAATAGTTGATACAACGCATGAAGATTTTATTAGAGATTATGGGTCAAGTGTATTTACAAATTTAATAAGAAATACATTTACAGGAACATACGTAAAAAAATTTAAGTGTGGTGATTGTCACGCTATAGCAAGTGAACGGTGTCATGGAAAGGGCGAAGAACGTCCTTTATTACTTAAAAGAGCACTTGAGAAAGTTTGGCCCGACACATCCAAACCTATTAGTATGAAAATAATTGTAATAGCATTTTTAGAAGAACACAAGACTACTAAATTCTCATTTAAATGCCATACTTGTCATGTAAATGAGAAATGAACATGCTACTTTTTGTATAGTGAAAAAAAATTGAATGCTTGCCATTCTTAAACATGTTAAAGTCTAACACTATTAGTTTACTATATACAAAATGAGCTTTAATGGAGCAATTGTGCCTATTTGGGTTTTTATTCTTCTCTTGTTGCTCTTGGTGTCTTCTTTGTTTCCTTCTGCTTTTCTATGTGCACTATTATTGTTTTGTTGTCCCATCATTTTTATAGCTCTTGAACTGTTGGCAGATAATATTGGATTAACTGGAACAGCTATTTGTTTTGGTTGCATGTATGTGTATTTTGCTTATTAAACATATAATAAATTTTTAAGGAAAATGGCACAAAAAAATTGAACAGTTTTTTCTTTAACCTATTTTTAACATATTCTAAATTAGTTATAGTTATGTTAGAAGTTCAATTTGTAATATTAGGTGTTCTTATTCTTCTCTTGTTTGTCTCGCCACCTTCATTATTTCCTCCTGCTTTTATATGTGCACTATTATATTATATTGTATTATTTATTGAACTAGTCGTATATAGTGTTGGGTTACCTTAAACTGTCATTTGTTTTGGTTGTATTTAAGTTTATTTTACTTATAAAAACAAAAATTGAAATGTTTTTTTTTAAATACATTTTAATTCATCATGTTACAAGTTCAATTAGTAATGTTAGGCTTACTTATTCTAAGAAGTCTAATTGCTCTTATTGAAGTCATTTGTATACAAATAATATGTTTATTTAAATCATATTATAGTACTAATTTAAATATTAACTATGAAAAAAATTATTCATATATTAACGACTATAATGAAATAGATTTTTATGTATAAGCTAATTACAATCTACAAATTCTTCACTATCTAGCTCCTCACATTTTAATTTGGCATTTTCAGCAATTAGATTATTATTAATAGAAATTAATTTTGCATTAAAATATAATTGCTTAGCATTTTCCTCAATAAGTTTAGTGTTTTCTTCAATAAGTTTGCTATACTTTTCACCTGCCTTTTTTATTTCCCATTTTAAGTCAATTACTTCGTTGGTTGTTTTAAGCGCATCTTGCTTTAATTTGTCATTTTCATTTGACAACTTATCTCTAACAGCTGCTAAATTAACTGTATCGTCTGTCAATTGTGATACATACCGTTTTAAATAACGATTTTCTTTAGTTAATACATTAATAATGTGTTCTGGCGAACTACAATGTCCGTAAATTTGAATGTGTTCTTTTTGAACTTGTGTTTTCCACAATATATGTTTTTGTGTGTTAAAGTGAGTTCGTACCCAATTTGAGGTAATATCAAATACTTTATTGTTATTACAGCACGGACATCTAATTACTTTTTCACTAAACTCATTCTTCAATTCATAATATGTTTTATCTCGTAGACCTTCTGTTTTAATATCATAAATTAATGAATATTCTGGAATAACAGCAAAAGACGTGCTATTATCATTAGTAAAATCAGTATGAGACATATTATTAATGTTTTAAATATATGTTTTAAATATATGTTTTAAATATAAAAAAAAAGAATTCAATTTTTTATAGTTAAAACATTTTTATTTCTATAAGTTTCTATAAGTATTTTTCATATGTTTACTATTTAAAATTAAAATACGCAAACATAATGTTAACAACAAAAGCACCACTAACCGCATATAAAAATGACTTAACTGCTAAATATGTCTCGTAATCATCTAACGTTTTTTGTTCAACTGCCTCTAAATAATCTGTTTCGCATTCATTATTTTCATTCGAATCCATTAAGTTATAATTGTTGTCAACAATTGCTTTGACCAACTCACAAACTAACAAATCAATTTTGTCTCTTTGTTCATTTACCTTTAATTGTGCTTTTGTCCATTTCCAAGAAATAGTATTATTAAAATTACTTGTTCCCAATTCTTCATTTGTTTCAATAATGTCTGTTAACATTTTATTTCCACCACCAAGCGATGAAGCCATAATTTGTCTAGATAAATCATCATCTGAACATGTAGTAGTCATCATATTACAAATATTATTGACTAATTCTTTTGTGTTTAAAATAGAATTCCGTTCCATAATAATAGAACTATCAATAGTTGAATATTTTTTACAAAGTTTTAAAATTGTGCTATTTAAATTTGCCGTGCTATTTAAATTTGCCGTGCTATTTAAATTTGCCGTGCTATTTAAATTTGCCGTGCTATTTAAATTTGCCATATTTATATAATATTAGTCTTTTCATTTTAAATCATTTCAATTTTAATTATTATTGGCTCACCTTATTTTGTTATAGTAAAATAAAATTGAATTAGTTTATTATTATAAAGTTAGAAATTATAAGATAATCAATATTAACAACTTTGCAACTATGTCAACTCTTTGCGCTATCTATGATTATACGATTTTTGAGGGCAAGTCATGGCAAGAGAAGATGGACTCTTGTAATAAATGCAATTGTTGCGAACACCACCGCTTGAAAAAACCACGTCTACTGCTGCCTGGTGCGTGTGCATATGATTATATTGATGTGTTGGATGATACAAAAGAATTGTGGTATAAAGATTGCAAATGTAAGTGCCGATATTTGGCACGACGAATGTGTGAAGAACCCGATTGTGACATTATGCGTGCCTCGCCTGAACCACATGAGTTGCCTATGCCCCCTCAAGAGTGGTTGAAAAAAAAACCACACTACGACTTGTGTCTTCTTGATTGGGCAACCGAGCTAGCAATTGAAGCCCATTGGAAAGGGCAGGTCAAAGCATGTCAATATGCTATATTCCATATATGCTGAATTAGTTGCCTAGGTGTTTATAAATGCATGAAAAAAATTGAATTAAGTTTTTTTATATTAAGAATAATTAAAACAGGTCATAATGAATATTAGCGCACATAATGAATTGCGTTCTTCTATATTTTCAGATAATAATCTTTCAGCATCAGTAGACCCATTTTATATTGGAATGGGTATTGGACTGAGTGGAGGAGCTCTTATTGCTATTATAATAGCACATTATTTATATCATAAAAGACGTAATAAGCAAGTTGTTGATACTGATGTTAATATTTAAATCATGTAATATTTTACAATTACTAATTAATTTCTTTTATCAAAATATAATTAAATAGTATTTATTTAGAAATAATTATATTTTCTATAATTATATGACAAGATATCGAAAATTAGCAAAAAAAAGAAGAACGCGTTATAAAAAAAGTAAGAATAGGCGCAATACTCGTAAAGGCGGGGGTTTGTCTTACAAAGATTTGTCTGACAAAGGTTTGTCTGACAAAGGTTTGTTTGACAAAATTAGGAGGATGATGACTAGAAGAGCTAAGATAGTACCTATAGATGAAGAGCGCAAAGCCGAGAGAGAAAGGAATTTTCAAACAGACGAAGAGAGAGCACGCGCTAATGCAGAATTAAGACGTGTCGTGGCTGAGGCAGCGGCATCAGAATTAGAAGATGATTTAGACGATGATAATGACCAATAGTAATGTATCGTTTATAAAAAGGGCGTTGGCTTTGTGTTTCTAATTAATTAGAGTTTAAAATGTCAAAATATGACTGAACTGGATTATAGCGAATCATATTAGTTAGCCGGAAATAGTTAATAATCTATTTATACTTGTTAAGTTATCAAATAATTTCATTTGGCAAGCTGACATATTTTTTGACAACTTCCTTCCTAGTCCATTAACATTTACAATACATAATACTAATTTATGAAATTCACCTGTAAAATTTAAGTTGTAGCTCTTTAATATTTTACAAAAGCACATAATTAGTTTGGGGGTTATTTCATTAATTGAACATAATTTTATGCAATCAATTATTTCTCTTTTTAACGCTTCTTTTTTAACTTGAGGCATAGCATTTAATCTCTCTTTTTCTTCTATAACATGTATTAAAACTTTAAAAATTTGATTATAATCTTTATTTATAATTATGTTGTTTAAAAATATATAATATGCGTTTTGATTTAACTTATTTGGAAAACAAGTTAATCCAAAATCAATTATGCCCATTTGATATTTTGGTATGTAATCGCTATTATTAGATTCATTTATATAAAAAAACACATTTCCACTATGCAAATCACAATGAATAGCTGAATAATGTAAAATACCTAATATTCCAAATTTTATATATATATACGCAAACTCTTCTTTAATGGTTTCATCCATAGACTCTAATGTTTTAAAAGTGAGTCCTCTTATATTTTCCATTACTAACACCGTATTAAATTTTTGTGTAATGTTTTTATAAACTTTGGGAAATCTGTATTCTTTATTATTTTTATATTTTTCGGCAAATCTCTCCAAAGAATATGCTTCTTTTGTAAAATCTATTTGTTGGAGCATTAATTCTTTATTATCTAGCACCAATTTTGTTATATTAAAAGAATTAATATATGGTATATACTTGCATAAATATGATATTTGTATTAACTCATCAAATGCTTCGCACAAATCATTAGCAATATTGCGTTTTAATATTTTAACCACAACTTTTGTATTAGAAGCGTCTAGTGCATCAAATACTAGTCCAATCGTACCGCTATTTATAGGAGTTGTGCTTACTAAGGTAATATTAAAATTTTCTTGCAAACTATTTAATAAATCATAGTCAATAGACTCACTAACATAAGATACATTATCACAATAGTTAATTAAAAAATCTTTTTCGTTGTCATATATTAAGTCTTCGTTTAATGCTAGTGATTGAAATATTTTAACATATAATATATTGATTTTTTCTAACTTGTAACATATATTTTTTATTAGATTTAGTCTACTATGTGGTTGTGATTTATATAAATAAACATTTTTTATATTAGTCACATAAAAAGCTAATATACTATATATTACTATGCTTAATAATTTTATAATGCGATAATATACTTTAAAATGTGTATTATAGTATTTTTTCAAAAAATTATACATTTATAATAATTATATATTAAATAATATATACTATTTAATATATTTTTATAAGCATTAAAAATAGTTAAGCACAATAATAATTTTTAAGATTATAAAACATCTTTTTAAACATTAATCCGACCAAATTTTCCATATAGAGCGGTAAATCATCATCTATATTAACTTGAAAATCTATATTAAATCGAACATTAAATAGTTCATTTTCCTCTTTATAAACGTGTATTTGAGTTTTTCCATAATTATATATTAATGCTTCATAATTTGAAGTAATCAAATTATGTTCCTTTAAATAGTCTTGTTTTACTTGTTCGGATATTAATTTCAAATCTTTATTATAAAAGGTAACTGAGTTATTAAACTTGTTTGTAATTTTTGTAGTTCTAAATAGCATATATTTTTGCTTAATTCCTAGCTCTTTGGCTATATGTTTTATTAATATACAAACATTTGCCTCATTTTCACCTTCGTTAGTTACAACTATTTTTTCTATTAATTCGTTATTCAGATTTTCTAATAAATTGTATATTTCTAAACTAGTAAGAGTGTCAACATTAGTTTTTGTATTGTCAATATTTGGAATGGTAAATTGTAAATTATAACTTTTTGAATTTAAATTATAACTTGCATTTTTGATTTCATATAGTAACATATCCCCCTTATTACATATTAGTTTTGGTTGAAAACTATTATCGTCAATATAACTCATAATTAATATTATTAATTAAATACTTTTAATTAGTATTTTAAATAAATATTTTATAAGCTTAATTTTATAAGCTTACTTTTATAGTTTCAAAATAATACATTAATCCAGCAACAATAAATAGACTAAAAAATGCTCCGTTATTAAATTCATTTACACTACATTTTAAAGAATTATTATATAATTTAAAAGCGCTGTTGTAATTTATAGCAAAAAATAGTAAAATTAATAAATATCCTACTATATATGCATATTTTGTTGTTATAGAATTTTTGATAAAAGTTTTTACATAATATAATGCTAAAAATCCAAAAAACATATGCCATAATATAGTAAAAATAGCCATAAATGTGAAAAAACTTATTTCCTGACACGGAACATAGTTTTTCCATAAACAAAAAATAGTATTGTTGTATTTTTCATTAAACTCACGTGATGCTAACACTTTATATTTTAATAACAACCCATAACAAGCCATAAATAATATAGAAATAAATATTCCAAAAGAAACATAGATTAATATATCATAACATTTGCATAATGAAGAAAGTATTAGTGTTGCTACTAATAATGTAGTTGCTTGGAAGCATAAAAATTTTTGTAGTTTTATAATTCTTTGAAATAATGTTTTTTTTGGTTTGTTAGTATTTAATTTATATATTATACTATAAGATGCATCTAACTTAATTGAAGATATATCCAAATTAGCATAAGATATATCCAAATTAGCATATGACATGTCATAATTAATAGACTTATTCATTTTTAAAGTGTTATGTTAAAATAAAATACCAACTCTAACATAAAACAGCTAGATTAGATTATCATATAACATTATAACAACTAATTTTTATAATAATATAACTTACTTAATATTTTTAGTCCAATAAAATAATCAATTATATCATTTGCATTAAACTCTTTATTAAAAAAGGGGTCTTTAAATATTTTATATTCAAAATAATGCAAAAACTTCTTCTCTCCGCGTAACTGAATAATATTTGTATAATAATTTAAAAATTCAAATATTTTAGATTTAAAATGCAAACTATAACTGCTTAACTTGTATGCTACAATACGATTTAAGCTGTTTTTTTCATCTGTATAAAATAAATTTTCTTTTGCTCTATATTTATTGTAATTCATAAAATTATGATGTATTAAGTCAATATGACTATATATTTTAGACTTTAATGTTTTAATAATTGCTTTTTTTGATATTATATATGCAGCAGCACTTATTGAACCAATATGTGTGCTATAAGTATCTATTGTTGGCATAATACCATCACTATGTAGCTGAATAATTTCCCAGTTACTATCCAAAATTTCTATATCTTGTAGCGTTTTATTTAATTTTTCATAAAACTCATCTTTTTCATATAAGGGAAAAGCATCATCTTCCATTATTAAAAAATAATTTCTAGCATAATCGTGTGTTTTGTGTTTTTTTATATAGTTTTTGTATATATGTTTACAACACATTATATGACTTAATGCACACCCTATTACAGATTTTGGTGTATAGTTTAATGCAAAATTGGACACATATTTTTTATATATGCTTTTAAAGTGTTCGTCTTTTAGTGCATTTACACCACTAAATCTCTCACTAACCAGTCCTATTTTTAATAAAAAATGTGCTTGTTTATTATAGTTCTCTTTATAATCATCTAAATTTATCGTAAATGATTTTAAATTAGAATAATCATATTTTATTATACAATAATTGTTATTATATTTATACATAAGTTCACATAATTAATGTTATATTTTTATATAACTATTTATACAAAAATATATAATTTATTTAAATAAATTTATTTAAATATCTAAGCTTACTATGTTTTTATCACTTTTTTGTTTACGTTTTGATTTTGTAGGTATTCTTGCATTTGTTAAATCTTTTAAATCATCAATACTGATTGTGCTTGCTTCGTTATAATTTGTATCATTATAATTTGTATCGTTATTATTAGATTGTTTAGTCTTTAGTCCATTTAATAAAGAAGAAATACTTTGAGTTTGCGATGTTGGTCCTCGCATTTCTGGACGTGTTATTCTATCTTGTTGATATGGATTTGATTCGTTATTTGTTATATCAATTCCGCGTGCTGAATTAATATCAGGACGATTTGCTATGTTTGGCATCCTTTGGCTACGTTCGGGTAATTTTGTTTCAACGGACATCGGTGGTGGACCCGAATTCACGTTTGGAGGCATAGAACTTCCGAAGCCAGGCGTATATCCATTTGTTGAAGCATTATTTCCTGAAAACAACCCATTCATGAATCCACCAAATCCTGGATTTGTTTGACCCATAGTATTAACAGCTGCCTGTGTAAACTGTTTCATTAATTCTGGATTTTGTCTCATAATATCATCCATGCCGGGCATAGACGATTTAAATAATGTATTGGACATATGAACCATCATAGCAGAACCTCCTAATTGAAATAATAATTTTAATTCGGGAGACATTTTTGCCTTGGACTTATATTTTTCATGTAATTCGGCAAAAATATCATCATAATCCTCTATATTTTCGTTTATTTGTTCTCCCCAACCATCTAATTTTATATCAAATGGGTCAAACTTGTTATTTAAAAATTCTAAACCAGTTATACATGCCATCATCATTTTCCCCTGAAACTTAATTGCATTTGATTTTTCTTTTTCTGCAACAATAGTTTCATATTCCCCAATCATCTCATCTAAATTAGAATCCATATTATAGCGTTTACTTAAGCCGATTCCCTTCTTTTCTAAATCATCTAATTTTCGCATGTATTTAAATTTTTCACGCAGCTCTTCTTCTTTTGTTAATTGTGGTGTTTGTTGGGCCTTTTCTAAATTTATTGGAATATTATTAAATTTTCCAAATCCATCCCATGTTTTCGTCTCATTCATATTTGCAGTTGATTTGCCCAAGTTTTTTGTTTCTGAATCATTTGACTCATTTGATTCATTATTTTTTGTAACAGGTTTAATATTTTCACCATCCATTTTACTTGAGCCAAATAAATCACCAAATATTGATTTTTTACTTGATGTGTTTTGATTATATTTTATTTCTTTTTTACTATCGTTATCAGAATATGTTTTTTCTGTTTCAATTGTATTATTGTTACTATTGTTATTATTGTCTGCTAAATTATTTAATTCGCTTTCTAAATTTGTTATATCCTCAATATCGATTGAAGAATTAGATTTTTTATCATTCTTATTTTTAATATTCATTAATAGTTCTATGCCTCCGCCAAAATTTGCGGTAGATTTTTTGGATAGTGCATCGTCATTATTATCAAATGAGTCATCAAATTTAAATTCTGGTATAGTAAAGCTATCAATATTTAAAATATCTGGCTCAATTTCAACAATTTCCATTAACTACTATTATGATTTAAATAGAAGTTTAATTTTTAAATCCTCCGCAAACATAATTAATATTATAAATTAATATTATAAATTAATGTAATAATAAGCCTGTAAAAAACAGTCCGCCAAATCGTCTTTTTTTGAATGACTAGAAAAAAACGTGAGCCATGAAGTCATATTGTATTTATCTAATACTTCTTTTGTGTAATAAATACTTAATTTTTTTCTATTAGCATATGTAATTTTGCTAGTAGGAATATTTGCATCACTATTGTTGTTTTTATTATTTAAAAATGATTTCAATTTATTAACTGCTGAAATAAAAAATATATTATAATTATTTGAATTAATAAAATATTGCGCTATCATACCTTGTATTGTTTTCATCCTATTTGCTATAGGACTTATTTGATTTTCCAATATTATTTTATCTAATGATTCCAGATCATAGTCTTTAAATACTTCATTTAATTCATTTTTAATGTTAATTCCTAATTGCACCAAATTTATTGTATTTGCACTAACATTTTCTACTATTTGTAAACACTCATTATTCAAATAAGTTTCCAATAATAGTACTAAATTTGGTTTAGTAATAGATTTATCAAAAACTATATTATATTGATGTGCTAATAATATAAGCCTTTTAAGCGATTGCTTATGTAAAGTTTTAATATTACATAATGGAATGCTAAAATTTGTTTTTTTTGCGTGCATTTTGCAATAATAATTAGTATCTTTGAAGAATGCTGCTTTTTTTTTACACATAGGTTCTGTGCAATCATTATTTTTAGTAATCAAATTTATAACATCCCATTTTATTATTTTAAAATCGGTTGCACTATTTGACTCAATAATAACATATGCTAAATTCTTTATACCAATATCTATACTTAGTAGTTTCATAATTATATAATACTTGTACATTAAGTATTATATAGTTATTTAAATAGTTATAATACAATTAATATTTAACGCAACGCAGACACACATATAGAATAGTGTATTCTGGAAACATAGTATAAAACCATATTACTTAAAAAAGACATAAAATATGCGCCCATCGCATATTGTGAATTCTTTCTAAATAACCCCACAACAAAACCAACAAGTGCTAATATTGCGAATAATAAACTTACTAAACCGATAATATAAAATAACAAGCAATGGTCGCGACTAAGCGGAGACATCAAACTATCAAAAAAATTCATTTTATTATATTATTACAATATAATAAAAAATTATAATATAATAAAAATTATAATATAATAAAAATAATATAAAATTTAAAAATCAATATAATAAAAAATTATAATATAATAAAAAATTATAATATAATAAAAAATTATAATATAATAAAAAATTATATAAAATTTAAAAAATCAATAAAATAATATTATATTTGCTAAACTATTTACTATTATGTTGTTCATTAATAATATATTTGGTTACATGTTTCTGAGAATCTAATTGTTGTTGTGTTAAATACAAATTTTTTAAATTACTAGTTTCATACCCGTATGGTTGGTCATTTGATAACGTTGATTCAAAAATATATGGAGTTTTACTATTTATACTTGTATTTGGAGTATTATAATAACTACATACGCTACATTCATTACATGCCATTAATTGATTATTTTTAATTAGCGCATCACTATTTGTTTGTAAATATTTTCTATAATCACTATTTGTTTGTATATTATTTCTTTGTTTTAAAACTTTATCGTTCAAAACTGACGAGTTATAATCGCTAAATAATCTTGAGTCTTCCATTAATGGTGGATAATTAAAATGAATATTATTAGAACCACCATAACAAGTTCCCCAACTCATTTATTAATATTATATTAATAAATAATATTAATAATTTTTAACATTACCTAAATTAACTATTAATTAAGTATTAAAATAAGTCTTTATTTATTGGGCCAGGTAGTCCATGTCCAAATACAATCATGTATATTAAAATAACTGCTCCCAATAATATGCTCCTATTTTCTGCAACGATTGGTCTTTGATTAAGCCCATAAATCATTATTACATATAATAGTAAAGCAATTATTATTGAATGTATTAACATCATAGCGCCTCTTTCCATTTTTATATATTATTACAAGATTATTATTACAAGATTATTATTACAAGATTAGTTTTGCAATAATTTTACTAAATCATTTTTTTTCATCTTTTGTGCTGAGTCATTATCTAAAATATTTTTTGTTACAACCAAACTTCTTAAATCATCAATCCTCATTTTGCTATAATTCTTTTTTTCTACTTTTTGTATTGTTTCTAAACTGTTTTCTAAAGTAATTACTTTTGAATTGTTTTCTAAATCTTTATCAAAATTATTTAATAAAATAGGTAAATTTTTAATAAAAATGTCTTCGTCTGAATTTATATAACCTAAATTTGTAACCTCTTCTACTTGTAAACTTTTGTTATCTAATTCATTAATAATAAGTTTTTCACTTTTGGTGTCAACAATCTCATATAAATTGGAATCAGTTGTTACTTTATCTTCACCTTCATCTTCGCCTTCATCTTCATCGTCTTCATCGTCTTCATCGTCTTCTTCATCTTCATCGTCTTCATCGTCTTCTTCATCATCTTCTTCATCGTCATCTTCATAATCATCTTCTTCATCGTCAGAAACTTGTATTTTGTTTTCATTATTTATTTTTTTTACTAGTTTTTCAAAATTATCTGTTTCACAGCAACTCTCATAATTAGTGCATGATTTATTCATTAAACATAAACTGTTCATATGAATATTATAATTTGCTATAAAATTTTGCAATATTTTACCATGTTCTATTATACTTCTTTCTAATAAATTAAGTCGACGATAGCAATACAACATTATTGAACCTCCTATTAGTAGTAATAATCCTAATGTTAATAAAAACCCAGAATCAATAAATTTAAATAATTGTAACATTTATATTACTATTTAATTATATTATTTTAAGTATTGTTTAACGAATTAATATTATTAATTCATAGCATTTATTATATTTTCTGGAAAATCTAAGTCTTTCAGAACTTTTTGTGCGCCTTTTATTTTTGATATTCCCCTTTTCATTTTATATGTATATATAAAATCGCTATCCTTTTTAATAACATTCATGCAATAGCAATTATTTTGAGTATTCAACTTTTTACATAATTTTGTATAATGTGTTGTTAAAATATAGTCTAAATTGCTAAATTTATTTAAATAAGTTAAATAGCTAAATGAAGAACTTAAAGCCTCTTCTGGATTTGTTCCGCTATAAAGCTCATCAAATACGCAAAAATGAGAATGCTCTTTGTTATTTTCAACAAGTTCCAATATATTTTTACATTGTCTTGCTTCAGCTTGATATAAACTATCGCGACCACCTGTATCTGGAATATTTATATAACAATGTATGTAGTCATATACTTTTACTTTTGCTTTATCAAAAAAACCGCATCCAATTTGTTGACACAATATTATATTAAATAAACTGGATTTTAATATTGTTGTTTTTCCAGATGCATTTGGTCCTGTAAGTATTACATTTTTATCTAAACAATAAGAATTTTTCACAACATTAGCTATAGTAGTATTATTAGATTTATTATATTGAATGCTATTTAAATTTGCATAATATGCATTTGTAAATGAAGTAGAGCTATTATTAGTATTATAAGAACAATAATTTATTATATTTTTTCCTATAAATTCTTGCAACTTCTCAATATTTTTAATATATCCATCAAAACCAAATGAAAAATGTAAACTTTCTATAAAACTTTTGTTCTTATTTAAATAAAAAAAACATTTCATTAATTGTCCTAATTCTGTTAGTTTATAAATATTTAAATTATAAGGCTGCAACATACTTAACTCATCATAATAACTAGAAAAAATACTAATATTTTTTCTTATTGCATCATTAAACAAATTATAACTCTTCAAATTATGTGAATAATTCAAAAAATTATTATATTTTTGCAGTGCACTACTTACATAGTCTTTAATCTCTAGTAAAGTGTTATTAATATATTTAATATTTGTAAAATATTTAATACAACTTGTAAAATTTAAATACAATTGGAAAATATAAAATCCGAAACTGCACAACAAATACAGTTTGTTAGTAAAAGTTGTTTCACTAAAAGAACTTAGCATTTGGCCTATAATATGATTTGAAAATACCTTCTTTAAGTGTTCAAAGTATAATTCAAATGTAATATTATAGCCCTGTAGTTTTATTATAAAAAACGGCAATAGCAAAAATATTATTGGAATTAATAATGAAAAAACCGGACTTGAGAGATTATATATACTTAAAAACTGCAATAACATACTATTATTATTATATTTATCTAAAAATGGAATATCAATATATTGATAGTTGTTAATAAAGCCATTATCATTTATTATTGATTTGCATGTGCTATATAATTGTTCTTCTTTTGTCAAATTATTTTCATGGCATAAAGTGTCAAGTGCAAAATTGACCTTTTTGATTGGTTTATAATTTTTCAATAACTCTTGACTTTCTATTAAAAAATCTCTATCATTTGTATAGTAATTAGACCATCTATTTAAAATATTCTTTTCAAAAATATTTGTTGGATCAAAAACATGATAATACAAATTATATACATTTGTATTGCTATTTGTTACTATTTCTGTTGAATCTAAATTATTTGTACTTTCATTTTCTTTTGTTATTTTTAATTCTAAATCAGTTATTATATTAGCATTCAACAATTTTTTTTTTGAGTCTTCTAAATATTCGATTGGTAACTTAAAACATTCACTATAGTCATTTTTTTTGTTATTTTGTGGTTCATCATAAAAACTAAGGATTGTAGTTAATATATTCATCTCTTTATTAATAATAGTGTTAGACTTTATATATATTAATAAAACGAAAATAATTAAAAGAATAACTATAATAGTTATATTAATATAACATGATTAGTTATTCTAGTTCATTTATTAATGAATATTATCAATCATTAGAAAATAAAACTTTAGATGCACAATTGTTAGATAGTTTGAACTCTATTCTAACTACAATAAATAATGATATGTCATTAAATGCAATCGAGAACGAGTATGAATTTAGATTTAAAAAAACAAAATCAAAAAGCAAGTCTAATGATTATTATTATCAACAACAACAATCTGCTAGTTTTAACACTTTTAATAGTGTTCGTTGTCAAAAAAAAAAAAAAAAAACAAAAACCCAAATAGAAGTAGTTAAAAGCACACTAAAAAGCATACTAAATAAGTTATCGCCATCTAATTATACAAAATTAGAAAACGATTTAGTAACATTATATACACAATTACATGACAGCTGTATGGAAAATAATAATAATGAAGATATTCATTATATTGACACTTATATTATAAATTATATATGCTATAATAATGTGTCATATAGTAACATTTATGTTAATATATTATTTACACTATTTAACATATATTATAATAAAAATTATAAATTAGAAACATCACATATATATAATTTGTTACAAACACATTATAATGATTTTCTAACTTTTGATAATATTATTAAAAATAAGACTCATGACTTGTGTGATGAATTTTCTGTAAATAAACATAATGATAAATATAAGTGTTTTATTATTCTTATAATAAATTTGTATAAAAAGATGCATACTATTGAAACATTATCAAGTGAAAAAACTGTATTTTTTTCAGAATTTTTTTTAACTCATTCTTCTATGTCTTTATTAATTTTACACTTTAATCAATTCTTTATTAAAAATTTGGAGCTAGAAAATAATAAAGATTATTGCGAAACCATTCAAGAATTTTTAATAATTTTATATAATGAATTACTTAAAGAGGGCAAATTTATTAAAACATTAGATTGTGATTTAAAAATAATTAATGATATAAAATTCTTACTACTAAATAGTACTAATTATCCTAGCTATACAACTAAAATAAAATTCAAATTAATGAATATTCGTGATAAATATGAAGCACTTGTATGAGTTAAAGTATTTTATTTTATTTTATTTTATTTTATAGTATATTATTTTATTTATTAATCAAATAATGTTTAAAAACTTCTTATAAAATAATTATATTATATAATGGTGTTATCTAAGATTAACGCTACTGTTAAGTATGAAGATACAAAAGCTATAGCCAGCACAGATATTGATCATGAAACATGTATTTATTCTGCAAAAATATATAATAAAGCTATTCAGTTTGTTTTAGGGTTACCACAATTTGAATATAGTAGCAAAAATATTGTATATTTTAATATTTATTTAGCAAATAATGGGTTTGTTGTATCTAAAATTGGAATTTATGAAACATATAATAGTGATTATGGTTCATTATTAGATGATGATGGCGATATTGATTTATCTAAATTACAAGAACCACTTCTTTTTCCATTTGCCAAATCTTTAATTAGCAAATTACAAACAACTAGTGCAAAGACCACTTCTCAAGACGAAGACGAAGAAGATGAAGGCGAAAAAGAAGACGATGAAGAAGATGAAGAAGATGAAGAAGACGATGACGATGACGATGAAGAAGATGAAGATATTGTTAAAGATAAAAAGGTTACAATTTTACCAAAAAAACCAAAATTTGATATAATGGAATTAGCAAGTCAAACAAAAGAAGAAAGTGATTATGAAATTAGTAAGTATGTTGAAGATCCTACGCACAATTGGGTAAATAAATATTTGAAAAGTGTAAAATATTCTATAAAACCAAACGAGGGAGGAGGTGACTGTTTTTTTGCTGCATTACGCGACGGATTAAGAACAGTAAAAATTGAAACCTCGGTAAAAGCTATTCGTGAAAAATTAGCAAATGAAGTTGATGAAGCAGTTTTTAATAATTATTCAGAGTTTTTCAAATTGTTTTATGGTGGAATGAAAAATTCACAAACCATGTTAAAAGAATATAAATTAAAGCATAATACAATTAAAAAACTAATTGGCGGAACAATCGATGGACAAACTAAGAAAACTTTAATAGATGATGCAAAAGCTAATTTCAGTAAATATAGTGCAATAAATCAAGAAACTGAAGAATATCAAGAGTTAGTAGAAGAATTTGAGTTTATGAAAGATATTAATGACGTTAAAGACCTAAAAAAAGTAATATCAACTGTTGGTGGCAAATATTGGGCCGACAATTGGGCGGTTGTTACTTTAGAGAGATTATATAATGTAAAATTTATTATTTTATCGCAAACACATTTTTTGGAAAATGAAACCGAATTAGTATTACAATGTAGTGAAGCCGATAAACAAATAGCGGAAAAAGGACTATTTGAACCATCATATTACATTATGTTAGATTTTTTAATTAGCAAACACAGCAATCATTATCAACTAATTACTTATGATAAAAATATTGAACGAGGTGCTTTTACATTTAATGAATTGCCGTATAAGATTAAAGAACTTATTTTAGAAAAATGTATGGAAAAAATGGCAGGATTGTATGTATTAATACCTGATTTCATAAAATTTGCTAACAAAAATGGAATAGCAACAACAAGCACTAAAAACGATTCGTTAATTGGAACTAGTCCTAATACAAAATATTATAATACTTCAATAATTATTCAAATATACAATAAGTCTAGACATGTAAAAGTGGGTCAAGGAAGCGGTGAAAGTATTAGTCCTGAACTTAAAACCGCTAAAAATATATTAGAGCTCAATAATAATAAAGAATATGTTGATTGGCGCAGAAAGTTGGACTCTAAATATTTGGTTCCAAATTTAGCGATTGATGGCAAAAATTGGTCTAGTGTAAAACATTATATTTTAGCAGCAAGATTTAAACCCATTATTGAGTTATACAATAAATTTACTAAAGACGGTGAAGTCGGTGCAAATATTGATGATGCTTATAAATTATATGGTTCCAATATTTCAAAAAAATCTATTAGCTCTTTAGTAATAGGAGATGAAGAGTTTGCTAAGCTAAAACCCGGATTACTAGAAAAAGCCCAATATTCTAAGTTCACACAAAATGAGGCTTTAGCAAAAATATTATTATTAACAGGCGACGCCTTAATAAATATTTTTAAACCTGGAAAAGGGGGTGGTTCGTATCCTGATTTTGAATTAATGAAATTACGAAGGATGCTTTCAAATCCGAAAGAAGCAAAAACAGTAAAATCTAAAGAATTAAAGTAATGGATGTTTAAAAGTTTAAAAAAATAATTGAAATTATTTAATACATATTATTTAATACATACTATTAGTATTATATAATATATGAGTTATACTTTATTAATTGTTGAGTCTCCCGCAAAATGTGGCAAAATAGAATCATTTTTGGGTCCGGGCTACAAAGTAATTGGTTCTTATGGACATATTACACATCTCTCAAGTTTAGAACAAATAAATATTGAGGCTAATTATAAACCTACTTTTAATATAATTGAAAGCAAACAGCAACAAATTACTAAAATTCGCAAGGCAATAAGCGGGGCACGCGATATCATTTTGGCAACAGATGATGACCGGGAAGGAGAGGCTATAGCGTGGCACATAACACAAGTTTTTAATTTAGATGTAACAAAAACCAAGCGCATAATATTTCATGAAATTACTATGCAAGCTTTAAAAAATGCTTTAGCAAATCCCAGAACAATAAATTTGAGCCTGGTATATGCACAACAAGGGCGTCAAATTTTAGATTTACTTGTTGGATTTACTATTACTCCATTATTATGGAAGTTCATAACATGTAATAGTAAAAATACACTTAGTGCTGGTCGATGCCAAACACCGGCACTACGCTTAATATATGATAATTATAAAGAAATTCAGGCATCTCCTGGAACACTCAGTTTTAATAGTTGTGGCTATTTTACTAGCAAAAATATTGAATTTGTATTAAATAAAAATCATAATAGTCATGCATTAATGCAAGAGTTTTTAGAGTTAAGCACAACACACGATCATATATTAACTAAGTCCAAAGAGAAAACACTAATACAAACTCCACCTGCTCCATTTAGCACTTCAACACTTCAACAAGCAGCAAGTAATAATTTACACATGTCACCAAAAGATACTATGAGCTGTGCGCAAAAATTATATGAAGATGGTCTAATTACATATATGAGAACAGACAGTAAATGCTATTGTGAAGATTTTATTGAACAATGTAAAATGTTTATTTCTACAAAATATGGTGCTTATTATATTGCCAAACCTGATGACTTAAGTAAACTATATCAAACAGAAACAACAGAAATTGTCGTAAATAGTGCACACGAGGCAATTCGCCCTACAAATATAGCCCTTGAAACGCTTGAAGGCGCCGAATATAATATAAAACATATTAAATTATATAAATTAATATATTCAAATAGTTTGGAAAGTGTTATGTCTAATGCAGAATATAATCAGCTGATTGTTACTATTAGCGCACCAAAAGATCTACATTATAAATATTGTGCATTAGAAAACACTTTTTTAGGCTGGAAAATAGTAAATAAACCATGCGATGATAAATATTATAACTATTTAAAAAATATTACAGAGGGTATTACAGAGTATAACAAAATAATATGTAAAGAAACTTTAAAAGAATTAAAGTCACATTATAGTGAAGCTCATTTAGTTCAATTGTTAGAACAAAAAGGGATCGGCCGTCCATCAACGTTTTCATCATTATTAGATAAAATACAAGAACGTAATTATGTAAAAAAAGAGCATATTCAAGGAAAAAAAATAACTACAACAGACTATACTTTAATTGATGCTACTATTACTAAAGAAACAACAGCAAAAGAGTTTGGTAATGAAAAAAACAAATTAGTAATTACACAACTCGGAATTAATACTATTGAATTTTTAATAACACATTTTAGTAAGCTATTTGACTACGAATATACAAAATTAATGGAAGACGACCTTGATTCTATTGCTAATGGAAATAAAGCATATTATGATTTATGTAGAGAATGTAATAATTTGATCGACACACTAATTTTATCGAGCAATTTAAATAATCAAGATAATAATGCTAATACTGGTGCTAATGCTAATAGTGCTACTAATAGCGTTGGTGCTAACAAACTACAAATAGTAATAGATGACAAGCACACATATATAATCGGAAAAAATGGACCAACAATCAAATATATAAAAGAAGATGGAACATTCGGATTTTATGGGGTAAAAAAAACTATAAATATTGAATTATTAAAACAAGGCCATTATACTTTAGAAGAAGTATTAGACTCACCCCAAGAGTCAATTAAAAACTTAGGGCTCTATAAAGATAATTTGGTGTATTTAAAATACGGATCTTATGGTTATTATTTAGAATGCGGAGAGTTACGCAAATCTCTCAATAGTGTTAAAATAAATGTTCCTTTTAAAGAATTAACACTTGAAGACGCTATTACTATATTAGACTCGTGTGAACCATGTTCAAATAGTTTAATACGCAAAATTTCAAATAGCCTAGCAATTAGAAAGGGAAAATATGGAGACTATATATTTTATAAGAGTGAGAAAATGAAAAAGCCAAAGTTTTTAAAATTAGACGAATTTAATGGTGACTATTTAACTTCTCCTCTTGATACACTAAAAGTATGGATAAAAGAAAAATATGGAGTATAATATAAATGCCAATTATTTAACAATAAGACCAGATTGATTTATAAATGAAAAAAATAGTATAATAGCAAATAAAAATAGAACAAATAGTAGTTTATTTTTTTTATAATAATACAAAAACGGCGGTTTCATTTATAAAGTATATATATTTTAATGTTTTTTGTTTTTTTGTTTTGTTTTTTTGTTTTATATTTTTGTTTTATATTTTATATTTTATTATTATATAAATGTTTAAAAAACTGGCATTAATTGCTACATTATTACTGGTATTGGATTTAACATATTTATTTGTATTTAAAGATTTTATGCTGCCTATATTCAAAAAAATACAAAAAACAGATCTAAAAGTTAGATTTGCTTCTGCGTTTGCATGTTATATAATATTAGTTAGCGGACTTTATTATTTTATAATAAGAAAAAATGCACCTGTTAAAGATGCGTTTTTATTAGGGGTATTAATAAATGGGGTTTATGAAACAACAAATTATGCTTTTTTTAATGAATGGTCACCATTATTAGTAATTTTAGACACATTATGGGGGGGAATATTACTTAGCACAACAACATATATATATTATAAAATTTATTAAATAGCTCTAACACTTATAGTCATAGTTGCTGAACTAATATTTTGATAACGTGCATGATTCCAATAATCAGAAGCATCAGCATAAAGAGCGGCATAACTAATTCTGGCATTTTCCCGATTTAGTGCTTGATTATTTTCATTATTAATATTATAATTAGTAATATCATTATTTACAGTATTTATAGCATCATTATTTATAGCATTCGCATCATTATTTATAGGATAAGCATCATTATTTATAGGAATGCCGCTAATATCATTAACTCGCTCGTAATGTCTTACTAGAGTTTCAAGGGGTTGTGCTCGAATACTTTCTAGAGAAGATAGGCGATACATTCGATTCATAGTTTCTGAATTTCTAGATGTTTGATTTGGCGAATTAACTATATTATATAAGCGCTGTAGTCCATTTACTAATCTTAAATAAGAGTCCTCATCAATAAGCGAAGAAATAGTATCTAAATCATCAATCATAGTATGCATAGTTGATAAAAATTCTTGATTTTGTTCTGTGTTAATAGTGTGACCGGTCATATTATGTTAGTATAAATATTATAAACAATATTAAAAAAATAGTTATCAATTTTTTTATAAGCATTTTTTATCATTTATCATTTTTAAATTTTTAATCGTATGTAATAACGCCATCATAATCTATTTCACCGACAAAGCTCATGCTCGCGTTATCCCTTCTCTGAGCGCCGCTTCTATCCAATGCATACTATGATTGTTTTGATTATTTGCATTGCTATTTACAATATAAATAGCAGTATTATCACTATTTACATGATAAGCATCAGTATTTACTGGATAAGCATCAGTATTTACTGGATAAGCATCACTATTTACAGGATATATAGGAATACCACTAATATCATTAACTCGTTCATAATGTCTTATTAGAGCGCTACTAATATTTTGGGATAGATTATTTTCTTCATTAAATATTTGATGTTGCTCATATATCCACGTATTTCTGTTATTACTCGTATTTGCTTGTGATCCTGAATTGTGTATATTATATAAGCGTTGTAGTCCATTTACCAACCTTAAATAAGTGTGCTCATCAATAAGCGAAGAAATAGCATCTAAATCATCAATCATAGTATGCATAGTTGATAAAAATTCTTGATTTTGTTCTGTGTTAATAGTGTGACCGGTCATATTATGTTAGTATAAATATTATAAACAATAATAAAAAATAGTTATCAATTTTTTTTAGCATTTTTTAAGCATTTATCTTAGTAATAGCATTACTAAGATTATTAGTAAAGCTAAGATTAGTAGTAGTGTAATTACTATTAAAACTGCTACAACTTTTACATGACATACATATAAAAGTTGTAAATTATCTAATAATGTTAAATATGTATTATCTGTAATTGAAGGTGAAACTTCATCGTATAATACAGCATATATTGCTTTTAATGTTGTTAAAAAGGTTGGATCTTGAGTTTGATTTTCTGTATAAGCAGATTGAATATACATCATTATTTAATGTAATACCAAGTAAACATAATTAATAATAGTTATCAATTCTTTTATCAATTTTTTTATCATTTTTTATCATTTTTTATTTAGTAAAATATATATTAGTTTTAAGAACTAATATTTTATGCGTTTGTTTAACTATCTCTCTAAAACTAAATTATTTGTTAGTCTTTTATTACGCAGAAATTATAATTCTATTACTCGTGTATTGCCTACAAAATATTATTCTATTAAAACTATAAAACAATATTACTATAATAACAACATTTATTATGATTTATATAATGATTTATGTAACTGCACAGACGAATGCAATTTTAACAATTTAAAATATACTAAATATAATAATCTTAGTGCTGAACACTTATTTCCTCAATCATTTACAAAACGTTATAACAAGGCAAATAAAGACATGCACAATATAGTTTTAACAAATTATTATACAAACAATTTGCGTAGCAACAAGAAATTTGCGCATGAAACAGCATCTCAAAAATTTTATGTGCCATGTAATTATTCTCGCGGAATAATAGCCAGGGCACTTGCTTATATGAAATATACTTATCCCTTATTAAATCTCTCAAATGTAATAGAACATGATGTTCTAATTTTATGGAATGAGTTATATCCTCCAACAGAACTTGAGTTAAAAAAAAATAATATTATCTATAAGTATCAAGGCAATAAAAATATATTTATTGAAGATTATAAAAAGTTGTCTGCATTTATTAAGAATAATTTTAATTTATAGAAATTATTGTTTTTTATCATTTTTTATAATCACTTACGGATTAAATGTTGCTCCACTCATTCTTTTATTGAACGTTAAAATAAAACGATTTTTATGATGAATATTATCTTAATGTAGTTAATATATTATTTTTATATAATTTACAAACAATATTTTTAGTGTTTTTACCTTCTTTTCATAGATTTTCTTCTTTTCATAGATTTTCTTCTTTTCATAGATTTTCTTCTTTTCATAGATTTTCTTCTTTTCATAAATTTTCTTCTTCTAGATTTTTTTGTTCCTCCGATGTTGTATTTAGTAGGTGGTGGCTCAGCCGATAGTGGATCAGCCGATTGTGGATCAGCCGATGGTGCCTCATCCAATAGTGCATCAGCCGATGGTGCCTCAGCCGGTTGTGCATCAGCCGAGGGTGCCTCAGCCGATGGTGCCTCAGCCGATTGTGCCTCAGCCGATAGTGGAACAGCCGATTGTGGATCAGCCGATTGTGGATCAGCCGATGGTGCCTCAGTCAATAGTGCATCAGCCGATGGTGCCCCAGCCGATAGTGGAACAGCCGATGGTGCCCCAGCCGATGGTGCCCCAGCCGATGGTGCCTCTTCTATTATTTTGCCGGGCGTAGTAGTGTCTAACTGCTGTTTGGTCGCCACCACCCTCCTCGCGTCTGCTAACTTATCTTTCGAGTACTTTGCTACTGCTTCCATTATTTTTCTAACCAATTTATGTTTTTGTTCTATGCTTTCCACAATATTTAACTGGTTGTATTGTTGTAGTAGTTCTGTATTTTCTTTATCATTCATTAATAGTTCCGTGTATATATCTTTATTTTTTTCAAATTCTGAAACTGCATTATACCTATCGAATGTTTTTAAAAAACTTCTCTTAAAATCGCCTGCATATTCATGCCAGCTTCTAGCATAGTTATACTCATTAATTAATCTATCAACAGGGGTGTACAACGTTGTTGATTGTTTGGGTTCATCCCCCATCTTTATAGTGGCTTTATAGCCTAATTTTGGTACTATATCCTTTAAGTAGACATCTCTTAACCATATTCTTGCATCACCAAATTTACTTCTAATTAGACTTAGAGGATCTCTAACTACCTTACCAAGTGTTAACCTCTTCTTTTTTAACAAGGGAATGTCTAAACTTTCTTTTTTAGTAGTAGCAGCAACAGATTGCACTGCAGGTTTTTTGTAGTTGTATATTTCTTGTATACCTAAGCGGTCTAAGCGGGAATTTATATATGAAATGTTACACGTCCGCAAAATTGTAACATCTTGTACTTGTAATTTATTAGATACAATATTTATTAAAAAACCCCCCTTTGTTGTCGTACTACCATTCCGATTCAAATTTCTAATATTTTGTCTTAGAGCACTTCTCTTGGCATTATCCCATGCTTCGCTATCATACATCGTTGATTGGCCAGTTTCTTGTAATAAGTCCATTATTCTCTTCGTATCATCATCATCATCATCTCCCCCTCTCATCATCCTTCTTTTATTCGTGCGTGCTTTTCGCTTTCTTCCTAAACTTCGTATATGTTTCATATATATATTAATAAAATAATTAAAAATTAATAGCTATCAAATTTTTTATCATTTTTAATTGCCCGAGGATACATAATATTTAGCATTTTAAAACTTGTTAATCACTTATTAACTTATTAACAATAATTTTAATTTATGATTATTTTATAATTAGCATTTATACTAATAAATGTATTACTCTAATTCAGCGGTTGACAAATCAACACGGCCATTTGCTAATGGTGTTAATACAATTTCATTATTTTCATTAATATCTAAATCTATTGGAATCAATTTATCACCTTTAACCCTACTGAGTGTTGCTGAACTTTCAATCAGTTTAGTATAAGTATTATATGACTTTTCAAGAAAGTCTTTTGCCGGAATGGGTCTATTGGCTCTATCTAAACTTAACGTTTTAAATATATCAACCGATAGAAGATAATAATCTCGTTGACTTATTAAATGGTTTTCTAACCTTTTTTGTATTCCAAAATATAACTCAATAGAACCTATAATACCACAAGTTAGCGCTATTAACGATGTTGATAAACTGATTGCACCTTGTGTCGCGTAAGGTTGTAGACCAACTGCTATAATAGAATTTGCACCATTTAAGATGATTACAGGTAGTCTGTAATATTTCAATGTTGATTGTAGTTCAAAATAGCGTTGTTTATGTAATTTGTTTAATATAACGCAATTTACTCGTATATTATTAAGAACCTGGTCAATATCATCTGTCCAACTAGCCATTATATGTGTATTATATTAATATAATATAATAAAAATTGATAAAATATAATAAAAATATAATAAAAATATAATAAAAATTGATAATAACAAACATTATTTTTCTTTGTTTACATTTATTATATTAATAAATATAAACGCACATTAATGGAAATTAACACTCCATTTATTAGTGTTATTTATGGTCCTATGTTTTCCGGAAAAACTACTAAATTACTTGAGCTTTATAACTTATATGTAAAAACATATGGAAAAGACAAATGTATTGCAATTAATTATATTTTAGATAACCGTTATGGTGAAAATCGTGTAATTAGTCATAATAAACAGTCTATTGAATGCTATTCTGTAAAAAATATTGAAGAATTTATTACCGGAGAAACATATAATATTATTTTGAACGCGCAATACATTTTTATAAATGAGGCGCAATTTTTCGAAGATATTGATAAATGGGTATTGTTTTTACATATTAATTTAAATAAAACTGTTATCTTATGTGGTCTTGACTTAGATTATAAGAGAGATAGTTTTGGCAAAATGATGAATTTACTTCCTTATGCTTCTAAAATATATGTAATGTCTAATAATTGTAATAATAGCAAAAATGGTTGCAATCGGCCCTCGCGCTATAGTCATCGTATTACAAATAATGAAGATCAAGTATTAATCGGAATCCATGAATATATTCCTTTATGTGAAAATTGTTTTAACATTTTAGTGCATTAACGTAAAACATGATCAAATTCTTTAACATTTTGATTAATACATAAACTTAATGATATATTTGCATTTTGCAAATTTACAAGCATATTATTATGGTATCTAATCTTTACTTTTAATTTTGCTATTTTTTCAATAGGAGGTTTAAAATAACTTACACTAGAAGTAATCTCATTATCTAATAAAGCAGTAAGGTTTAAATTATTAGTATTTGAATTAGCATTTGGAATTTTAGCAAATGCTGAATTTACAATCCCGCTATTAGTATTATTATAATTATAGGATACATAAGGTTTTACTTCATCGCATTTATTATATTTTTCTAAATCAATATATATATTTTCATTAGCATCTAATGTATGTGGATAATCCGAAATAATAACACTTACATTACTACTATCTATCCACGGATTTGATGAATAACTAAAAGTTAGATTTGTTGAATTGTCAGTAATAATTTGTGAATTATAAGTTTTTTTGGTAAAACCCAACATATATCCTAACCCCCAATTACTGTGTTGCGAATATACATTTACATTTGTTACACATGAAGAAGCAAAATCCAATTGTTTATTAGAAGATAAATCAAATAGCAGTCTAAAAGAATTAATAATAGAAGTATTGCTATATGCAAAATAAAATTTTCTATTTACTTCATTATAACCCACAGTAAAATTCACAAATAAATCACGTTTTATTTTATCTTCTAAAGATGCTTTCAAATTATTAATACTATAATATCCGTCTTCTAATATTATTGTTTTTATTCCTATTCCAGATATGTCTATTAATAATTTATTGTTTTGCAAATAATCACTAATATTATATATATTATGTGGTAAAACTATGTTTAATAAATTTATTGATTGAACATTATTGTATACTTGAGGACAATATATTTCAAATTCAGATGAGTTAGGCCATTTTGATATATCACGATCATTACTATCAATAAATAATATTTTACTATCAATTGAATAAGCAAAGTTATGATTTTGTGAAGACAACATTATTTTATATATACTTATAAATTTTATATACTTATAAAATTTATAGTTATTAATGTATAATTAATCTTAATGTATAATTAATTTTATATTAATTATATATATTGTATAAATATGGATCTAGCAACTACAAAAGAGCCTAACGAATCAAATAAAATGTCAAATATATTTGGAATTGGAATAAGTGGCAATAATAAATTAGATTTGTTAAATCTAATTGTATTAGCATGCGCGGGAATAGTTATTAAATTATTTTTTCCAGAAAACTACTCAAAATTAGGAAATGTTGGACCAGCAACAACAACAATATGGGGGTATGGCCTAACTGCTATAGCATTAACAATAATGATTTTTGTAGCAATATCATATACTAATTTAACAGTTAAGGATGATGAGCAACTTTTTGGCTCCAAAATAAATTTTGTTGCAAGTTTAGCAACAGTTATGCCAATAGTAGTAACATTATTAGTAATAATATATATTATATATTTAAATTTAACATTCTTCACTAAAATAAATACAAACAAAGTAACGCCCGATTATCATACATATTCATTTATGTCATCTGCATTATTATTATTGCAAATTATTTTTATTAGTAATTATTTGTTACAAAAGCTAAATGTTAGTGACAATAAAGTTGATGTAACAACTGAACTAACTAAAATGGTAACATATATATTATCATTTGTAAATATTATATTTATATTTATGATACATATTACTTTAGTATTTTTTTCAACAGATGAAATTTTTATATAATAGCAAATTAATAAAATTGTAAATATTTATTAACTATTATAAATTTAAAAGTTAAACCAATCGATTCTTTAGATTCCCATAAGCCAGATATTTTTAAAATAAGATTTTTATTTTTTGTGTTTATTGTATTAATATTATTTTCTAACATTTCACTTGTTTCATTACATACAAATCTTAAACTTTTATTATCATATATTTCTTTGAACTTATATAGCTTGGTTTTAGATGAATTTAGTAATTTTAATAAATATTCTTCTAGGGCTATTAGTTTATTAAATATATCAAAGTTATTGTTATTTTTATTAAAAGTAATTATGTCATTTTCAATTACAATATTTGTTAATTCAAATATTGCAAATATACTAGTTAAAACTAATATATCTGTAGAGTATATTAATTTATAAAAATAATTGTATTGAAGAACACTATTTTTTACTGCTTCATTTAAAATAATTGACTCATAATTTATACCTTCTAACGGTTGACAAATCATATTAACTATTATATTAATTTATATTAGTTTTAATTTATTTATATATATTATATAAAATAGTAAGTTATTAATATTTAAATTAATTTTACTAATATTAATAACTATGACATCATTAAAAAAAAGTTATTGTGAAATAATAAATGATAATAGTCATTATAGTTTCAATAAAGAACTATTAAGCATTTTAAATACAAATGTTAATAATGTTAATGATGTTAATGATGTTAATGATTTAAATAAATTTACAAATTATATTTTTTATGGTCCTCCGTGTTCATATAAGTATAAAAATGTTTTAAAATTATTGCAATACTTTAGTCCGAGCGGTTTAAAATATGAAAAAAAATTATATATAAGTGTAAGTAAAACCGACTTTTACATTAAAATTAGTGACATACATTATGAAATAGATATAGAAAATTTTATTTATAATAGTAAAAACTTATGGAATGATATATATAATATTATTTATAATTCAATTGCATCTTCTGACATTAAAAAAGGATATATTGTTTTGCGCAACTTTGACAAAATCAACTGTGACTTATTAGATTTATTATATAATTATATGCAAAAAGAGTTATTTTCCACTATTGTAATTAGATTTATTATAATTACAGAATGTATTAGTTTTATACCCGATAAAATTATTAACATATCAAAAATTCTTTATTTTTCAAAATTAAATAAAAAAAACATATATGCTATATCCAATAGTGCTAATAAACAATTTTTTAAGTCTAAATTAGCAGAAGAAAAAACCACTAATAACATTAGTAATACTTTAGAAACTATTATACATAAAGTAAATAATCCTAATATATATAGTATTTTAGATATATCAAGTAATATTGATTATATAGAACATCATAAATCTATATGCGAAACCTATATTACTATGTTAGTAACTAAAAATTATGATATTAAAAATATTCGAACACTATTATATGATATATTGATTTATAACTTAAATATTCAAGAATGTTTTTATTATATAATACACCATTTAATAGTAAGAAAAATTATTAAAAATAATTCTATTAGTGACTTAATAATAAATAGCTTAATATTTTTTAAAAATTATAATAATAATTATAGACCCATCTTTCATTTAGAAAGTTTTACATTATATTTAATAGAGTTAATAAATGAAAATAAGTGACGCTATTGTTATTTTGAACATAAAAAATTATAATATAACAAATATTCAGCACATTAGTTATAATGAATTGAAAAAACATTATCATATACAATCCTTAATTTATCATCCTGATAAAAATAATAATAATCAAAATGCAACATTAATATTTCAAAATATTAATAATGCGTTTATTACCTTAAAAGATCTAATAAATAATACTATAACTGATAATACTGTAAGCGATGATAATGTAGATGAGTCATATAATAATTTATTAATTAATTTTATTAATTATCTTATTAATCATTATACTAATACTAATACTAATACTAATACTAATACTAATACTAATACTAATACTAATACTAATACTAATACTAATGCTAATGCATCAAATTTAGACGATTTAAAAATAGAAGCCGATAAACATTTGAATATATTTTTAGAAACATTATTTTCTAACTTCTCATTAATAATAGTAGAAGATATTTATTTAATATTGGCAAAATTCAATAACAATAGTAATTCTTTACTAACAAATAAAATTGTTAGTATTATAAAAAAACTCTGCCTTAGCATTTTAGAGAAAAATGATATATATATAATTAATCCCACTATTTCAAACTTGTTAAATAGTGATATTTATAGATTAACTATATCTAATGAATGTGTGTATGTTCCATTATGGCATAACGAATTAGCATATGAAAATGCTATTATTAAAATATATCCTATTTTAGATAGTAATATAAAATTAGATAAATATAATGCTATTCATTATACATATAAAAATAAATTTAGCACATTATTAGAAAATATTTCTAATAATGTTAATAATATTACTATTAATTTAGATAATAACAATTATACAATTAATATTAATATGTTAAAAATTACAAAATACCAAATTTATATACTTGAAAATGAAGGTGTTCCTATAATAAATAATAATAATATATTAGATAATAATATTAAAGGGTCAATTATTTTTCATATACACTTAGAGTAAAAAAAATATAATATGCTATGCTTTGTTTAGCTTTTTATTGTTTATTTTAAGTGTTTATTTTGAGTGTTTAGTTTTTACTTCTTAATAACTCGCTTCTTTTTTGGTGCATCTTCAACTTGAACTTGCTTTACTGGTTCTTCATTTACTTCTTGATTTACTTCTTGATTTACTTCTTGTTTTACTGGGATTTCCTCATCATCGCTATCTTGAACTTGTGTAATATATGAAACAGGTGGTTCATTATCATCATCATCATCTACTTCAACTGCGCTTGTTAGCTTTTCCTTATCCTTGTCTGAAAGCACAATATGACATTTGCCACTTAAACTAGTCTTTGGCTTAACTACTGCTTGAAATAGCTTCCATGTTACTCCAAATTTTCCATTAGCAACCCAAATTCCGCCACATTTAATAATAGTTGCTACATTTGATCCTTTAACAATTAGTTCATTAATTGTAACATTATCATCATTTGGAAATAGTAAATTATGTGATTCACTATAAATTTCGAGATCTTTGTCAAAAACACCTTCCCAATAAGGGATTTTAACCTTTAGTGATGGTGCACGTGACTTATCTGGTTCTTCTGTTGCCTTATCTTTTGGATACTTTAGCATAGAACTCCAAAGCGCGTCAACAGCATCAGGGCTCATCTTTGGCTTATTTAGCCATTCTTTACAATTAGTAATAGCATCATTTTTAATACGCATTTCAAGATCTTGCATGTTTTTAAGAAATGCAGCACATTCTGGATTATTATAATCATCATTTGGAAACTGAAGCGCTAAGTCATATGACTTCTTTTGTGTATTATCATCTACATATTGATTTACACCCCATGTTAGCATAAGTGGTGTTTGTAAATATAGCGCTTTCTTGTTTGATTTATTAATAATACCAACTGATTTTCCACCGCGTTCATTTAATTTTGCCTTAGTATAGATAAAATCAGTAGACGCATTAAAATCATTTGACATTACAATAGTCGCCATAGCTAATAATATAATACTAATAATATACTTGTTATTTTTTTAAATCAATTTTTTTTTTTATTTATTTTTATTTATTTATTTTTATTTATTTATTTATTTTTATTTATTTATTTATTTATTTATTTATTTATTTATTTATTTATTTATTTATTTCTTATTTTTATGTGGCCGAGTTCCGTGGCTCTCACTCATTTCAATATTATGAAACGAGTTCATAATATCTTTATTGTCTTTATATTTAGTTTTGGTATTTAACATTTTTCTTTTTCTTGCAATTTCCAAATCTTTTTTGAGAGAATTATCAATTAATAATGATTTTGTTAACTCATTATAAACAAGTGTGCTATGTCTCATCTTTGCAATTTGAATAAAATTGCATGGTTTATAATTAATAAATGTGTTCAAAAAAAAACCAAACATAAATGACGTTAATAATATTAGGCCTGTTATTTTTAAATCAATTTTATATTATAAAAATAAAATTTTATACTAATTTAATAAAGGTGCTACTAAAATTGTTGCATAATATGGTGTTATTAGAGCAACCAAAAACCAAATTAACGGTACTAAATCTGGCATCAACATATATTCTAATACATATTTAATAGCAAAGAACATATTGAATATTAACACAATTACCAGCATTAGTAATAATGAATTAATTAGTGGTTTAATCATAATCATATTTTAGTATGCTTTAATATTTTATAATTTAAAATATTAAACTATGCTCTCAATTTTTTTAATATTTAGCGCTTCATTAAGCATTAAATATTAAAAATTATATATTATTTATTATTTATTATTTATTTACATTACAGGAACGGGAACGGGCACAGGAACTACTTTAGTAACTTTGGGGAAGTGTGGCCCCATATATTTTTGGAGATTGAAATAAGTAAGCTCAACAGAGTCCTCAAGCTTTAATAGCGACTTTAATGGCTTGTCTGGGATAATTTTACGGCCATTTTCTTTGTCCTGAAGACTGTTGGCACGAATGTATTTGTTGATTTCACGAGTAACATCTGTGCGCGCCATTTCGGAACCAGCTGGTTTACCTAGAAAAGTAGCTAGTTCATCACTAATTAGCGATGGCCTAACAAAACCACTTGGTGCACGCGAACCCTTGCGGCGCTTTTTGTTATTTAGCTTTTGTGCAATTTTTAATTGCTTAGATGTTGCCTTTTCTAGATTGCGGAGTTCAGTTTTTAGAGTGTTAAACTGGGTGATCATGGACTGGAAACGACCAATAAAATCTGAAAATCCGGTGGTAATAGAATGCTCAAGAGCATCAGATACAACAACGACATTATCCATTTCACAGATTGGTTTTACTACTTCGCCAACAACTGCATCACACTTAAGGGGAGGTACCGCTTTTGTCTTTGGAACTTTCTTTTCAGTAACAACTTCGGGTTCCGACGCGCCACTAGGAAGAGGCTCGCTAGATTTTGGCGCTTTTGATTTTTTTGAAGTCTCGGGCTGGACAACATCTTGAACTGGGGCGATTACGGGTTCGGTTTTTTTTTGAGATGGTTTGGATGGCATTTTTATAGTTTATTATACATTTATTCTTTTAAGTTGTTTTTATTATTAATTATATTAATAATAAAAAATTACTTATTTTTATATTTTAAACAACACTTATGCGTTTAAATATTTTTAGAAAATATTATGAATTTTTAGTAAACAGTTGCTTCATATAGCCAAGGTAATGCTTCTGCCGCGTCGGGCGATACTATTGTTAAAGCACATAAAACATAGTAACTTCCCAAAGAACATGCATTTGAATTTATTCCCGAATTAACTAATATGTCAATTAATGTAATACAATATTTTTGAATTTGAGCAAAACCATATTGGTGCATTATATTAAGATTGATTATTCTATCATAAAAAGGGTCGCTTCGTTGGGGCACTATTTCGCGTTTTATTTCATATGGTAAATTTGCTCTATAATCCCATATATCTTTTAACTCGCGCGCAAATCGTATTAATTGTTTTTTTTCCAAATTTAAGAACCATTTAATATTTGTATAGTTACCTAAACTATCTATTTTTTGAAATAATGTTAATATTTTCATTTCCGCTTGCTTGCTATCTGATACAGCAATTAGCTCATCATATTCCAAATTAATAGCGATCTTTAATATTTTACTTATATGAATATAATTTATTAATTGTTCTAATACATTAGTATTAAATTTTTGCTTTGTAAATGGATTTTCAATATCTATAAAGCCTTCATTTGTTATATTATTATTTTTTTTTATTGCCGAAAATCTGTTTTTAAATAATGTGTATAATGATATTATATCAAAACCATAAATATGATTATTTTCGTCTTTAAAACTAATAAATTGATTATATGGAATATTTACTAAATCATCTAACGTGCAAAAATCAACATCATTTGAACACATAGCACGCTTATAAAATGCGGGTCCGTGAAACATTATGTATCTTTTTATTAAAAATGCACGCGCGTTTTTTTGAATTATGTTTGTTTTATGGGAATAAAATAAATAATTATATAAGTATTGTTTTAGATATTCTTTGTTTCCATTACATTTTAGAGTATAATGTTTTTGTATGATTTTTAACTCACTTACTTTGTAGTTGATTGTTAATAATTTATTGAAGTCTTTAATTTGTGGAATATTAAATACTTCAACTTTTACATCGTTTAATTTTGTCTTATGGTCTGGTGTTGTTTTATTAAAATAATATTCCAAAATATCATTCCTATTTGATATATTATTTTTAGTCATAATTTTCTTATTATTAACACTATTCATTATTAAATATACTTAATATATTATTTTATTTATAAGTTTTAAATAATTTATAAGTTTTAAATTAGTTTTTTTCTTTAATTTTAAAATTTATAGTTCTAGGATTTATTGACGTGATCTGTGTACCCGGTTAACTGGGCGACCAAAAGGACCATACATTTCATCCGATAATAAATTCGCATCAACCAGTCCGGCTCCTACATAATCAGAAGAATATGGTGGGATCGCTAAATTGCGTCTTGCTCTCTCTACTCTCTTTTGTGCTTGAGCTGTCTCTACTCTCTCTTGTGCTTGATCTGCAGCTGCCACCATTCTTCTATCAACTCCTACTCGTCTTTGGGATGGAGGATTTGTTGGTGTCGGATACTGAGTAGGCATAGCAGTTGAAAAACGTGGTACTGAACTTCCACGTCCTGCTGCTTCTGCGGTTCCAGGTCGTATTCTTTGTGTGGTTTCTCGAGGGTCCCTTACTCTACTTTGCTGCTCTTGTGTTACTTGAGGAGATGGTTGTATAATTCGTGTTGTGGACGGTGTCGTCCGTACACTACTGGGCTGTCGTCTATTAGTCGAACCAGAAGATTCTATGGGAATACTAGTAACGCCAAGTGATGGTGCTGGTGTACCTTGTTCTCTGCGTGGTGGTGCTGAGGGCCGGTTCACAGGAATTTGTGGGCCCGCCGTCGCTTGTTGGCGTAGCGGCGAAGGCAAGTTAGTGCTTGGATTTTGGTGCCGGGGCGGAGTAACATCACGGGGGGCGGGTCGGCGAGGCATAGGTTCCTGTTGACTCGGATTGGACATCGGCGGTGCCCCATCAGTGCTGCTTTGACCAATCAAAGACGATGCAGGGCTCATAATATTATGTGCAGACTGCGTATCAGAGAATCGTCGTCTTTGCGAACCAGAAGATTCTATGGGAATACTAGTAACGCCAATTGATGGTGCTGGTGTTCCTTGTTCTCTGCGTGGTGGTGCTGAGGACCGGTTCACAGGAATTTGTGGGCCCGCCGTCGCTTGTTGGCGTAGCGGCGAAGGCAAGTTAGTGCTTGGATTTTGGTGCCGGGGCGGAGTAACATCACGGGGGGCGGGTCGGCGAGACAGAGGTCCCTGTTTACTCGGAGGGGACATCGGCTGTGCCATATTACTGCTGCTTTGACCAATCAAAGACGACGCAGGGTTCATAATATTAGGTGCATCTGATGCACGATGCGTATCAGAGAATCGTAGTCTTCGCAAACCAGAAGATTCTATGGGAATACTAGTAACGCCAAGTGATGGTCCTTGTGTTATTTGTCTTCCTGGTTCCTGGGATGGTGGTGGGTGCAAGTTATCATGAATTTGTTGCCCTGCTGGCAAGGACCGGTCCGCAGGCCGGTTCAGCGTTGCCAGAGTTGTTACGGGATCTCGGGAATAATTGTGGACATAGAACCTAGGCGAAGGACGGTCATTTATTCTGCGGTGCTCATGTAGAGGCGTCGGTGGTTGCCCATAATTCTCACCCCCACCTCTGCCATCATCGTCGTAATCTTCGTAGTGATCGTCGTAGCCATCTTCCCAGCTCTCGTCTCTGCCCTCGTCTCTGCCCTCGTCTCTGCCCTCGTCTCCGCCCTCGTCTCCGCTATTAACGCTGTAGTCTTCCATAAAGGAAAACTCATCGGACGAATTCTCGTCGTCGTCGCCATCGTCCTCGCCCTCCTCCTCCTCGCCCTCCTCCTCATCATCGTCGTCGTCCCTGCGGGAGTGTTGCGAGGAACCACTTGATTCATCATGATCGTCGGGTGGTGGCAAATGAGAGATTTGCTCTAGGCACCTGTCAACTTCATTTATAACTATCTGAAGTGCTGCCTTGGCATCCTCTTCTGGAGAATGGGGTTTACCTTCTTCATGAAATTCTCCCCATAATGTTTGATCTAGCTTAGTACGTTGATCTATTTTTACAAGATGATCGAGACGAGGAGACATATTTTGCGGCATTATGAATAATGATGCAGTATCGATAATATGATCATAAATTGCAGAACCATATATGCGTAATGCAATTAGGTCATTATAAAGGGCGTGACCAACAAGATAGGTTTTCTCATGAAAGTGTGTTTTTATTAAATTACGAAGCTCGCTTATCTTGAGCGATTCATCTTTCTCTTTTTTCATTTTATTATATTTATAACCAACGTACTTCTCTTTATAGTCATAGTGTTCTGTACCAGCAAGCCAGTTTTCATCAAATTCGTATGGATTCACTAGACCACTATATAAGACATCCACCTTTCCCGTACCAAAGTCATAGACGACGAGTCCAGCAACAACAGGTAAATATACGCTATCAGAATTTCTCTTTATCATCTCTAAATCTAATGCAAGAAGGCGCGGTTTTATAGATTCTAGATCTTCGCCGTTAAAACTTAGTTGTTGCCATCCATTATCTCCCCAACTCTTTTCCTTGTCTTTTTTTCCTTTTGAAGTTACAGGCCATGATTTTGTCCTAAAATTTGTTTCCAACTCATCTGTTAACAGAAGCTTGTTGTTCTCATCTATGTAATCCTTTTTATTAATTGACCTTTTATTTAATTGTTGTAAACAGAAAATAACACGATCTAAGTTTTTGGAAGAATCAAATCTAGACACCTTAACTGGAATAGCCTCGGAAGGTGATACCATTTCTATATCATCAAAAATAATCTTTACATTATTTTCATATTTTAAATTTATTTTACTAGCAATTACTCTTAAATCAGCATCTAAAAAATCTGGATAGTTCACACTATATACTCTGCTACTATATTGTGTTTGTAGTGCAGTATAAGACTTTCCTGCATATAACTGCTTTAGCTTATTATCTATTTTACGTAATTCATAAAATATAACATTATTTAATAATTTGTTAAGTAAATCATCCCTAGTATAAATAGTATCAAATTCACTAGCCAATTTTATAGTTTCAAATAAGTGAGGTAACCAATTTTTTAAAAATGCATTATTTATAGTAAACATTTTTTCTAATTGGTTAAATTGTACTGAATCATCTTTGGTAATTAGTTTTTTTGTTTCTCTATTAGTATCTTTTTCAAGACCTCTTTTTCTTGCAAAATCTTGTGTTATTTCATCAAATATATCTTGTGACGCGATAGGTATATACTCTAAATCTAACCCTGAAGTATATTCTTTATTATTGGGCATTTCTGTTTCTGTTTCTATTAATTCAGAATTTCCAGATTCTGTATTTCTTGTGGCTATACTATATGGGTCTGCAAAATTTTTATGTAGACCTTTACGTCTATTATGTAGACCTTTACGTCTATAATGAAATGGTAGAAACTCTGGTCTAGGTCTTGTTTTGTGACTAATACTAGAGGTTTTTTTTTTTTTTAATGATGGCGATGGAGCTGGAGCAGGAGCTGGAGGTGGAGGTGGAGCTGGAGCTGGAGCTGGAGCTGGAGCTGGAGCTGGAGCTGGAGCTGGAGCTGGAGGTGGAGCAACTTTGGAGCTCCAGCCACTCGCCCATGGCGCAGCGGGCAGTTGCCAGCTGCGAGATGGAGGCGGAGCTGGAGGCGGAGATGTAGATGCAGCTAGATCTCCAACTTTGGCGCGGCGCCCATAGCTGCGAGATAGGCGAGCGGCTGGAGCTGGAGATGGAGATGCAGCTAGATCTCCAACTTTGGCGCGGCGCCCATAGCTGCGAGATAGGCGAGCGGCTGGAGATGGAGATGTAGATGCAGCTAGAACATGAGCTTGAGATGGATTACCAGCAGATGATCCAGCTCTAGCTCCATCTCCATCTCCAGTAGATGATGCGGCTAGATCATGAGCTCGAGCTGGATCATCTACTGGAGATGGAGCTAGAACATGAGCTTGAGATGGATTACCAGCAGATGATCTAGCTGCATCTCGAGCTGTATCATGTGCTGTATCATCTGCTGGAGCAGGTGATGCAGCTCCAGCTCCATCTCCATCTCGAGCTGTATCATGTGCTTGATCTGGAGATGGATCAGGAGATGCAGCTACATCATGTGCTGTATCATCTGCTGGAGCAGGTGATGGATCAGGAGCATGTGCTTGAACAGGAGCATGTGCTGAAGTTGAAGCACGTCTCTCTACATCATTTCTATAGCAATCAACGGCTTTTAAATTCAAAGCTTTAACTTTTGTTTCTAGATTATCTGTAGTTGCTTTAGGAACTGCCTCTGTAAATACCTCTGTAAGATCTTCAAACTCCTCACTAAATGCGGGTATTGCAATATGCCTAGTTATAAACTTTACAACTCGTCTATACTGCTCAGGCATAACATATATGAATATATATTCAAGATAATGCATATTGTCAATAGTACGTATAGTGGACACTATATCCTTTATTGCCTGTAAAGCCATAGTAATAATTTCTTCCAAAGGTATATTCCCCTTATACACACCGCTTGATATTAAAGGAAATGCAATAGACGTACAACCATAATGTATTGCTTCAAAGAAGGAATTTAAATAGGTATAGTATAAAGTCTTGTGCTTTTGATGTATAATATTAGTTGCATCCGTTGCATCCGGCTGTACATCCCTATAATCAGGACCAGTTGCTTGAATACATAATGAAGAGTGTAAATAACCACCAATTGTTGCTCTCGCCTCCCCAGTAGGACATCTTATAGTTCCCCCCGTATTTGGAGTTAATGCCAAACGTGAATAGTGTAATGGAATACCCCCATATCTAGTTATATCATTATCTACACCCCCACCACCAAGACAAACCTCATTTGCGGCATTTACAATTGCATCACCATAAAAATTTGTTATGTCATCTTGAATTATATACAAATGTGGCGCTTTAGTAGATAAAAAGTCAATCTTTGTATATTCTTTTCCCTCTTCTTTTCCCTCTATTGCACCAGCAACAACTTTTATGTTCTTTATAACGTCTAACTCGTGTGGCACCAAAGAGTGTTGAACTTCGCGAATAGCACTTTTATAAGCGAAAAATTTTGCCTTATCAAAGTTATTATCCTCTTTTACATAATGAACTAGAACAACATCTATGGCTTCATTTGAAAACTCAGTAATAACTTTATTTATTGCTTGTTGTATCCATTCATCTTTATTTCCAAAGACGCCACCACCAAGACGTGTCAAATAGCATTTAATACGAGGCTTATAAGATATTAATAAGAGGATTTTTGCTACAAGGAGTGTCGCGCGGTAAGATGCTTCAAGTATAAGTCTTGCAAATGACGCTAATTGGTCTTCAATATAATTATTATCCGTATCAGTATTAGCATTTAAATCAATCTGAATATATTTTATTGGTAATGCAGATACAAAAACTTGGCATACATTATGTAAACTTGGCGGTGTTACGGATGTATCCCAGTTAACACCAACACGCAGCTTTTTCAAGATTTCACTTCTGTGTGTTGTGACCTTATCATTAATACTTGGAAGTACATCTTTAGAACTAGGCATCATATAACCATTTATCATATTCCAAAGTGGCGGATTGGTTATTGCATTTCCAACTATTGCTTCAATTTCCTCCAAATTATTAATCTGTTGATCCTTTTGTCCCACATCATTAACAAAATAGTTACGATATACGGTTGCGGCCATGCAAGACATCGCACATGCAGGACCTTGTGTGGGGTCGTCTTTATATATAGCAACACCTCTAGATGGTGTTGCTGTTACTTCTTTCATCTCAAGACAATTGAACTGACTGGCCACCTGAAAAACCGCACCTGCATTTGTTGGATCATTATGTAAATCTATAACATTAGCTACTATATGTCTAACAGTAATATTGTTTTGAGCTATATATTGTCCTGCAGTTGATGGTGCGTGTGAAGCATAATCTCTCATTTCTAATCTATTTCTATCTAATCGTGCTAATCGTGTGACTTGTTCTTCTAACTTATCAACAGTAAGACATTCAAAATCTCCAACATACTGTCTCTTATATTTGCTATCAATACTAGTAAGATAATAACCCCCATCACCCCCATCCATAATTAAACGTTTTTTTGTTTCCTCCCAAGTCAAGCCATTAGAGCTTGGGTCATCATTAAACCCGAATATATCTATAAAATTTGGCTTCTCAGTTAGCTGCTCATCCGCTCCAAAAAAACCTGGGTTAGCCATATATATATATATACTTGAATATTTTTATATCATTGTTGACCCAAATATTCTTTTAAAGATGATATAATATTTTTATTTAATTTACGTCCGCTCGCTAACTTTATATTTATTAATTTTTGATCATTTTCATTTTTTAATGAATCCAATAAATTGCCTATATTTTTGAATTCCTTGGCTAATGCTAATGCAGAAACACTACTAACACTCGGTATTTGCATTAACATCAATTGAAAAATATTATCACTATTTATATGTGCTTTTTTACTTGTTTTAACATTATTTAGATAATTTTCTTCTTTTAAAGAATCATATTTAGACTGTTCACAATAAAATCCATCCTTATTTTCTCTTAGCAATTTATTTGCAATTGCTATTAACAAGTCACATGTTTCAGTTTGATTTAATACATTATAAACCGAAAATCCTTTATAAAAATTGAGAGAAAATAGCGTAGAATACAAAGTGTTTCTAAATGCTGCATTTTTATAATTTATAATTGCACCTTCTAATAAATAAATTATATTATGATTATGCAGAGATGTTTCATTTAATCGAAATGATTGTTCTTTATAGCGCCCATCTTTAATCGATGACTCTAAATCTTGCAAAGATTTACGCTCTATTATTAGTATTTCCTTATTATTAATTTCATCATAAAAAATGAAGTCTCCAATATTTAAACTTTTCTGAATAATAGTAATCTTAACATCTAATTTTTCATTTAATTCATTCAAATAATTTAATAATGTTTTTGGTTCTCGTATATCTACTAATAAATGCATTTAATAAATTACTAAATAATTTATTAATTTATATTTAAATCGTTTTATAATATAACAAAACAAACTAATCAAATCTAATTTAATAGCCTTCCGCGACCCGTGCGATGATAATAATTTGAAGTGCTATATCCGATAAAGTTAATGCATAGCCGTCCTTTAGGACATTTTTCTCCATGCGGAATATCTAAACCACAACCATTTGCTCTGTCAATAGTGTTTAATGGAAGACCACTATTCCAATCTACACCATTTGCTGCAGTTCGCAAATATTTATAGCCGTGTATTCCAGTAATATTTGGTCTTACTCCTACAGTAGAGTTTAATCCCGCCATCGAACCAAATTGACAAGTGTTGTTTGTATATAAATTGCTACCTAATTTACTAATTTTTTTCCCAGGCATTTTCTTTTATAATATTATAAAATATTATAAATTGTTATAAAATATTATAAATTGTTATAAAATATTATAAATTGTTATAAAATATTATAAAATATATATTAAAATAAAAAATTGTCTTAAATAATAATGATTTAAAATTATTATTATTTATAAGATTATGTTATCCCATAATAATTGTTTAATAGATAACAACTCTGATAATGAGGATAATTTAAATAATAGCACAAATAATATTCCTAATAATAGCATAAATAATAGCATAAAATTTGATAATGATATTATTGCTAATAATGAAGAGTTGATTTTTAATCCATACAATAATAAAAACACAGAAATAATGGGTTCCAACGTGCAAGAATTATTAGCAAAATATGGAATTTTTACTACACCATTTAATATTGAACTATATAAACGAGCATTTGTCCATAAGTCATATACAAAACGTCCTAAATTAGAAAATAATATGACAAATATTATTATAGCGCCTAAACCGAGCGATTGTTTGCCATTAAAAACTAAATCAAATGAGCGCCTTGAATTTATTGGGGATGGCGTATTAGAATGTATTACTAAATATTATTTATATAAACGTTTTCCTAAAGCCGACGAAGGATTTATGACCGAAAAAAAAATTGCATTAGTAAAAAATGAACATATTGGCAAATTAGCGCTTGAAATGGGTCTTCAAAAATATTATGTTATTTCGCGACATGCTGAAGAAAAAAACATTCGCAATAATTTAAAAAAATTAGGGTGCTTATTTGAAGCATTTATTGGTGCTATTTTCCTCGACTATAATCGTATTTCTATTAAAGATGAATATGGATGGTTTGAAAATGTCTTTAATTGTGGACCCGGACTACAAATGGCACAAACCTTTGTTGAAAATGTATTTGAAAAGCATGTAGATTGGACTAATTTAATCAATAATGATGATAATTATAAAAATAAACTGCAAGTAATTATTCAAAAAGAGTTTAAAATCACACCTGATTATGTTGAACTAAAAACTCCTAAATTAGATGATACAGACGATAATGATAGATTATATGTAATGGGTGTATATATTTGTTTTGGTCAAAATATTCATAATGCTAAAATTAGTGAAGCTAGCACATTTGATAGTCTCGGTTCTTTTAAGAGCATCCATGAGTTACTTGAAAAGCAAGATAAATTATTAGTATTTTTGACTAAAGCCGAACACAAAATTAAGAAAAAAGCAGAACAGCTAGCATGTGACCAAGCTATCCAGTTATTTGAAAAACTGTGTTAGTCTTTTAATAATGTGACATTATTAATAATGTTATGTTTATATAAAACGTTATGAATTTATGTAAATATAGAGACATTTTTGGTAAAGTTGGGACAGGCGTTCACTCATTTAGATTTTTAAATATTGCAATAGTTGATACATTATTAACATTAGCAGCGGCATATGTTATAAATAGTTATTTACAAAGTAATTTATTAGTAATATTTTTTATATTAATGTTACTTTCAATAGTGATTCATAAAGCTTTTTGTGTAGAGACCACCCTTACAAAAATGTTTTTTTCTTTTAAATAAATTTAATTAGCTAACGTATATTTATATATAAATTTAAATTTTATAGAAAAATAATAAATACACTTAATATATATTATTTAATTATATATATATTATAATTAAATAATGATAAACAGCACTTTGCAACAATTAAAAATAAAACCAATCCCAAAAACACAAGAACAATTTAATATAATAGTAAATTTACCACAAGAAGGCGTGGCACCAACTATTATTGATAAAACAACAGAACACTTAATAAATAGAGACCAATTTTTTTCTACTATCCAAGACTATTTAGAAGTAGTTCAAAAAGGCTATAAAAAAGTTATTAAGGAGGTAGTAGATGATGTCAAACCACCCACTCCAAAATCTATCACAAATACTTTTACTCAAATTATAAAAACAAGTGCAAAATTAGTTATTACTAATCCAAGTGAGCAATCTACTAAACAATCCAAGATTAAATTGCCAAGCAAAGAGAGATTAACGCCCAAGCCAGGAATAGCAGACTCCGCTAAAATAGCAAAAGACGAAGTGATTGACGAAACCCTTGTTATTCCCAAAGATTTACGGATCGGCAAAACACTTTATATAAATCGGATTCCCAAACTTGAACCAAAGATATTAATAAAAGCATCAGATTATTACTTAGATAATAGAGAGATGTTTATTAGCTTTATTAATTCACTATTTGAACCCTTTAAACAAGAGTTATTAAAAGAAGAAGCTCAAATGAAAGCTGGAAAGTCATCGGTTAGTTGTGATTCATCTAGCTCAAATGAGTTTTCTCTCTTAACACATCAAAAAATCGTGAGAGATTATATAAATATATATACTCCATATAGGGGTTTATTGTTATATCATGGTCTCGGTTCAGGCAAAACATGTTCATCTATAGCTATTGCAGAAGGCATCAAAAATGACAAAAAAATATTGATTATGACTCCTGCATCCTTAAGAAGTAACTATATTGAAGAGTTAAAAAAATGTGGCGACTATTTATATAAAAAAAACCAATATTGGGAATTTATTAATACAAAAACACATCCACAATATGTTGAATATTTAAGTGCAATATTAAAGCTACCCCAAGAATATATTAACACAAATGGTGGTGTGTGGTTTATTAATATAAAAAAACAACCCAATTATGATACACTAGATTTTGAAAGCCAGCAAAAAATTAATAGTCAATTAGACAAAATGATTTCTTATAAATATCAATTTATGAATTATAATGGAATGCGCAGCTCTCATTTGAATGGTCTAACTAATGGTGGAACAATCAATCCATTTTCAAATAAAGTTGTTATTATTGATGAAGCTCACAATTTTATAAGCAGAATCGTAAATAAACTAAATCGTAAAACCTCATTATCGATGAAGCTATATAACTATTTAATGGATGCTGAAAATTGTAAAATCATTTTATTATCTGGAACACCAATCATTAATTATCCAAACGAAATCGCAATATTGTTTAACATATTACGAGGAACACTACGAAGTTATAATTGTAAATTATTAATTGATAAAAAACCTGTTACTAAAGAATTATTAGAAGCCATGTTTGTTAAATCTAATCTTTTAAGTTATATTGATTCAATTGAATATAATGCACTTAATTATGAATTAGTTATTACTCCAAACCCTTTTGGATATATTAAATCTACTGCTAATAAGCATAAAGTAATTTATGACAACACATTAATCGATAGCACACAAATTATAGAAAAAATAACAGAAACATTACAAGCAAATTCTATTAAAATAAATGGTAATAAAATAACAGTTGAAGGCTATAAAGCTTTGCCTGATAAATTTGATGATTTTAAAGCCTTATTTATTAACCCTAACAATACTATTAATAATCAATATATGTTTAAAATGCGCATTATTGGACTAACTTCTTACTTTAGAAGTGCCCAAGAGCAATTAATGCCCAGCTATGACCATTCCAACCCAGACGACTTTAAAATCATTAAAGTTCCCATGAGTGATTTTCAATTTGGAATATATGAAGAAGCACGCGTGCAAGAACGTAAACTAGAAGAAGCAAACAAAAAGAAAAAATCTAAAACAAGCAAAACCGGCGCCCAAAATGACGAATTATATAGCGATAGTGCATCAACTTATCGCATATTTTCCCGTGCTTTTTGCAATTTTGTATTTCCTAAACCCGATATAATACGTCCTATGCCAAATAACGAGACAAATATTGAAGCGGTTCTAGATGCCATTAGTGATGATGCCGATAACTCTGTTATTAATAAAAATATATCCGAAGAGTTGTTAGATGACTTAAGTGTGGCCGAAAAAATAAATAATGTTGATGGCAAATATGATGCCGATGATATTAAAGAATTGGAAAAAGACCAAGCCCAGACAAAATTAAGTGATGGTTCTTATGGAAAACGAATTGCTGATGCATTAAAAGAACTTGGGCGCTATTCAAATAAATATTTATCTAAAACTGGATTGCAAATTTATAGTCCGAAATTTTTACATATTTTAGAAAATATTATAGATGACGACCATAAAGGAATTCATTTGATTTATTCACAGTTTAAAACACTTGAGGGAATCGGTATCTTTAAATTGGTTTTAAAAGAAAGCAATTTTGCTGAGTTTAAGTTAAAGAAAAACGAAAAAGGCGAATATACTATGGATGTTGCTCCTGAAGATGTTGGAAAACCTATGTATGCATCTTATACTGGCTCAGAAACACCAGAAGAGCGCGAAATCATTAAAAATGTGTTAAACAGCACGTGGAAACTAGTGCCTTCTTCGCTGTTAAAATCTATAATGGAAATTTCGAGCGACAACTTTTATGGGCAAATCATTAAAGTCTTAATGATTACTTCTTCTGGTGCTGAAGGTATTAGTTTAAAAAATGTTAGGTACGTTCATATAACCGAACCTTATTGGCATCCTGTTCGTAGTCATCAAGTTATTGGACGCGCTCGTCGTATTTGCAGTCATAGCGATTTACCTAAAGAACTTCAAACAGTCAAAGTGTTTTTATATTTAATGGTATTTAGTGAAACTCAATTGTCAAGCGACTTGTCAATTGAATTGCGATTAAAAGATATTTCGAAACTAGATAAGAAAAAGGTTATTACAAGCGATGAATATTTACATGAAATATCTAGCATTAAAGAGGAAATTAATGCATCATTATTAAAATGCGTAAAAGAATCAGCGATCGATTGCAGTATTCATACTCGTTCTAGTGGAAAAGAGTCTGATCTTAAATGTTTTGTTATTGGAAATCCTAGAGAAGATAAATATACATATACACCAAATATTAGTAATCAAGATAAAGATGAAGGCATGAAACTCAATAAAAAAACGGAAGTAGTAAAATTAAATGAACTTACTATAAATGGAGTATTATATGCTTATAATAAAGAAACTAAAGACTTATATGATTATGATAGTTACTTAAAACAAGAACTGCTGCTTTTAGGTAAATTGGTAAAACAAGAAGACGGAACACATAGATTTCAGAAAATATAAAGCTATAAAAGACCCAATTTTTCCATAATCTTTTGCTGATTTCCCATTAATAGTGTTAATTTTTCATCAATAGATAGCAATAAACTTTGAGTGTCCTTTTTTTCTGGATTATTTTGAACATCGTGCAATAGTTCTCCAATAGTACATATTTTCTTTTTCTTGATTGGGTCTTGTTCAACAAATTCTGTAAATATTTCTTTTTCAAATTCATTTAAATCAACCTCTTGTAGATTGTCTTGTTTTTTATTTGAAATAATTGCAATATCTTTTAAACGCTCTTTTTGAATATTTTCCAATAATTTATCTAGTTCACTTGTTTCTAATGTGTCTTCTTTAATTGTTTCAAAATTTACTTCATCTGGCTCTTTTTTTGCCATAAATTCGTTAAAAGATTCTTGCTTTTCTTTATATTGCTTTTCAAATGATTCTAATGTGTCCATTTTATGATTTTCTTTAACATTTGTGCTTGTTAATAATAATTTATTAAAATTAGCAATATCTGCTATTATATTTTGTAATATAACCTTATTTAATTGAGTAATAAGTGTTTTAATAGTATTTATATTTGTAGTCGATTCTAACATTTCTAAATTAGTATTAACTACTTTTATAATTGCATTTTCAAATATTATTTTTATATTATTGAATTTAGATTGTGGGATTGTTTCAAATGTTTTATTGGAATATAAAATATTCCATAAAAGCTCTTTATTTTGTTCTCCTAATAATATGTTTGCCATAATGTATTAATTAAGACTTTAGCTTTAACTTAATTTTCATATTTTTTAATTACCATATAAAAAATCACCATATATAAAAAATCAATACTATTAATAATACTGTTAATAGTATATTAATAGTATAAACTACCTTAAATTTTAGCGCATTTATAATATTATAATTAGTATGATTTGGTTCTTCTTCTACAATTGGAACAGCTTGCGCAACAGTTATTGTGTGTTCTTGTGTTAATAGTTCTCTACATACAATACAAGTGTTATTTTTTGATTTCCATTTATTATGACATTTCTTATGAACGTAATAAGCACCACAATGGTTTATTTGAGTTAAATTTGTGCCTTCTTCTAAGCATATTATACAAGTTTGCATTCTTAATTATAACGTTAGTTGTTAATATATGTTAATATAAATTTAATAAATTATTTTTATATTGTTTTATATTGTTATATAGTACTAAATAATAATATATGTTATATTTTGTACTTATTATTCAAACCCTATTATCATATATTGTGCCGTTTAATAATATTAAGACATCGCCCAACTTAGACGTACATTTACATTTAGAGAAATTTAATGACCAATTAAATTTATATCATATTGGAATTAGCTTTAAAAATGAAGATATTTTATTAAGATATGATTACAGACCTTTTTGTGACCCGACTAAATGCGAATATAAAACAAGTTCTACTATTATAAGCGCACCTAGCAACGATATAATTTTAAATAGGGAATTAAGGTTTGTTGACAAACTATATAGATTTTATATTCCTGAAAATGTTCCAAATAAGACTATTTATTGGGGACAAACAAGTAAAACACTTGACGAAGTTGTTGAATTTGAAAAAACATTACAAAAAAAATATATATTAGGTATTAATGATTGTCGCCATTATGTGAATCGCTTTTCACGATGGGCTCTTAACAAGCGCACTCCTATTTGGAAATTAGATAAATTATGGAATCAATCATTTTGAAAAATAAGTATCCAATATTCTTCCAAGCAATCGACGCGGTGGATGTTCACCATTTTTATATGCGGTTATGCGAAAATTTAAAGATAAAAGAATAAGACTAAAGGCAAGAATTACAAATAAGACATTTAAAAATTGGTTTTTAAATAAACGCATATACACTATAAAATTATATAGTATAATTATATAATATTATTCAATATTTAACTAAATTAAGCTACTATTTACTTATTCCTAAAAAACTTCTTCCAATTTTGCTTGTAACAAACATCCCTAGCCCCGAACCTATTTGTAAATAAAATATATCAGTTTTCTTGGTGCAACAAAGTAAATAACCAGATAAAAGAATAAAAGCTAAGAAAAACATCCAAAATAGCTGAGTATAAAAATCCATAGTTTATATATAATAAAATAATATAATATATTTGTTTATAATAAATGCGGAAAACTAAAGCAAAAAATAGAAAACGCAGCACTTTAGCTAAACCTAAATTATACTCAAAAAGAAAAGGACGAGGAATTGGTAGTTCAAAATTGGAGAATACAACACTAGATGCAGCCTTTAGCGACAGAGGATTTAGTATTAGCTGTTATAATGATCAACGCGAGGCCAAACAAGAATATAAACGGCATTTAAAATTGGCACTAGCTATTAATAAAGACTTGCTTGCACTATTAGACAAGGGATTAACAAATTTAAAAAAATTAAAAAGAAATGCTAGCCGAAATATTAGAGGAAATGCTAGCCAGACTGCTGAGTATACAAAAGATAGAAAATATACTCAATTTGCTTATGATTATAATATTATGTTGTTAAATAAAATGACTTCACAACCAAATATAGATTATAAAGGACTTCTTAAAACTATGAAAGCAAACCCAGACTGGGAACTAGGAAGAATGGCACCAACACGCGAAATATGGGAACGCGATTTTGCTTAAAACTTTTAGAATAAATATTCATAACATAAAAAATTGATTTATTATTATACTAACTTTGTTTATAGTATAATAATATATAAATAAATGTCAGACTCATCCGAATCAGAATGGCGTGCACCATGTTATAAAGGTAGACGAAATGCATGTAGGAGACGCGATGCAGCAGCAAAAGAAGAACGGCTCTCGCGCTCACCCTCGAGTTCAAGATATAGTTCAAGCGATGAGACATCTAAGCATGAGAAAAGCAAAGAAACCACTCGCCATACAACAAAGTCTCGGGCTTTAGGTAAAGGATAGGGGGCGTAAAGGTTTTAAAAAAAACGTAGACATTTATTTATATACAAATTTTTTTCATTTACTTAATACCAAAAACGCTTACATATGTAGTTCCGCACATAGTCCGAAATGTAAAGTGCTTTGCCTTTGCTTCATTTATGCCCTCTCGAAGTTCTAAAAATCGACGACTATTATCCACGTCTGAAATGAGATTGGCAAATTCGGGCAATTTTGAAATAGTTTTTACAACACAATAACTTGAAGAGGTCTTATCTGGAAGACGTGTAGGATAAACCTTTCCTAATGACATCGCATGTGATGTAATAATTAGCATAAACAAAAATGCAAGAATATATTTCATAGTTTAATTATGCTTTGCTTTGCTTATAAAAAACTATTTCAATTTTAATTATGCATAGCATTTTTTAATAAAAAATTTGACGAAACTTGGATTGACGAAACTTATTACCTAATTAGAGATTGCGAAAGGATTAGGATTAGGACTCTGTTCCTTGTCGTCCTCCAAGTTAATCATATTCAATAGTTCATTTCTTTGTATATCATATTTTTTCTCAGCTTTATTACGAATCATAGTGTTTCGTATATCTCTAAGAAGATAAATAGTGCTTCCCATAGGACAGCAAAACCAACCCATGACGCATCTAAAATTAATAATTTTACGCTTGGGGATTTTGTTCGTTGACTCCATTACTGCTTTACAATTGCTATAATTTAAGGGTGATTATCCAAAAAACTATTTCAATTTTAATTATGCATAGCATTTTTTATTATTTAAAAATTGATTTATTATTATACTAGCTTCATAGTTAGTATAGTAATAAAAATGCCTTTTACAAAAGCAAAGAAGTTTTTATATAGCAAGACGATGTTCAATATGTTATTTTTAAATGAAGTGGGGCCTCTTGGGCGATGGAGTCAAGAGCGATGTGCTATTAAACTAAACAAGAAAATAGATTTGGCAAATGAAGACAATTGTGGTCCATGTGGCGAATATATATTAACTAAATTAGAAAGTGTTAGTAAAAGTATAAAAAAGACAAACAGTCCATATTTAATGGCCGAACACGAAGAAGACGAACTAATTAAAACAAATGATAAGTGTTAAGAAAGCAGAGTGAGAGAGAGAAAAGCTAGTCTTTTAAATTGTATAGTTCTTTATTTGCTTGATTAAAATAAATAGTTCTATATTTTTTCATAGTGCTGTCTTTAATACGGTTTGTTTTAAAATAATTGCATGATTTATTTTCTTTTAATAATTCTATTAAAAAATAGAGTGAATACATACCACATTGTCCATCGTTAAATTGGTGCGTAAAACCTTCATTATCATCTACTTTTAATATTATATTTTCATATTGTGCTTGTTGTTCAACTCTATTTATAAATACTTTTATTTGCTTCGGCATCTTTGTTCCATTACTGTCAAAATAAAATATAAACTTTTTATCTAAATCTATAAATAGCGATATCCAATGTTTTCCTGGTTTATCATGAGTATCAGTATTAAAGATTATTCCTATTTTTGTTATGTTTTTTTGAATATAGTCTTTTAAATTAAAATTACATAACTGTTCCCATACACACGTTGAAAATACTTCTTTTGCATCAAAATCAATCGGCGATGGACCAATAAACTTAAAATGGGGATATGATTTTTCATATTGATTCATTATTTTTGTTATATCGACACTCGAAAGCCATGCCGACGGATTTGTTATCCATGCTTTCGGTGAAAATGGTTTAAATATTTCTTTTATTAATAATTCGCTATTATTAATAGCCGATAGCTTAGTTTTTTTTAACCAACATAATTCATCATAACACTCTTTACTCAACTTCTTTTTGAAAAATTGCCATATTTCTTTACTATTATTTGTATGAATTTTTTCATCGCTAGCACTATTCCATATTTCTTTAAATGTTTGCAAATTTGTTCTTGAATAACATGTAAAGTCTTTTAATTCAGAATCGTATGAATTTTTTTCCTGTGGTGCACATTTTAATTTTTTGAACATCCGCGTTTTATTAACCGGTGTCCGATTATGTTTTTTTTTTGTATATTTTTTTTTTTTATCAAATTTATTTTTTGATAATTTATTTTTATTTTTCATAACTATATAATTATATTATAGTTATAAAATAATTTATTCCCATTTTTGAGGAAGTATTTTTTTATTAGTATAATTAGACTTTTTAGTAACCATTAAGTCTATATTAGTGAGCGTTTTTGAAGTGCTGCATTTCATTAATTTTAATGTTTCATTTATTATATTAAACTCTTCACTATTTGAATTTGATTCACATGCTTCTTTGTTTGTTTTATAATTGTTTGAATAGTCTTTAAGGTCTTCGCATATTAAGTTTTGAATCTTTTTTTCTTTTAAATGTTGTATTAAATTTAATACATATAATAAATAATATAATTTATGCTTTTCTTGACCTTCACAATATTGATTGTTTTCTAATAATTCCTTTAAATTAGAAGCGTTATGTTTTATTATTTCATCCTTAAAACAATTTATATTTTCATCTAAATTGTTGTAAATTGCTTTTAATAAATAGTTATTATTTACTAACGAGTCTATTATATTGGGCTTAAAACACTTATGTTGCTTTGTTAAATATAATAAATCTATATTGTTTATAGACTGTGTTTCTTCTATTTTCTCTTTTACTTCTACTTTCTCTTTTACTTCTACTTTCTCTTTCTCTTTCTCTTTCTCTTTTTCTAATTCATTTAATAATTGTGTTTTCTCTAAATCTAATGTTAATATGTTTACCATTTTTGTCTTGGGGTTTTTAGACTTAACATCTGTCTTTTTCTTGGCTGCTTTAGTAAGCATTAATATATAATAGACTAATTATTTTAAATCTTTCAATTGAACTCGTGTTGAGTTATAAAATAACTCATGCCCTATTAAATTTGATATATTAGGATTAAAATCAGCAAATTTTGTTTCTTCAAATAATAAAGTATTACTTAAATTAACATTATTTGCTAAGTTTTCAATATTATTTTCATATAAATCACTTGTGCTGTCTGGAATATAACGCGCTTGGTCTGCTTTTTGCAAAGCGAAAAATTGGTTTCTTAATGTTGATTCTTTATCAACATTTGAAGCAAACCCACAAAAATGGGGTTTTCGTGTTCCCGGAAAAAAAGTGTTACTTACATCATAACTAGCATAATTGTTAATTGGTTCTGTTGATTTTATAATACTATTAATTGTTGGCATTAATGTATATTTGGTATTTACTGGTCTAAATGGAAAATTCATCGTTAAACCACTTGATGGAAAGTTTCTATTAAATAGTTCGTTATTTGTTGCGTTGTTTTTATCATAATTATTAAATGTTATGTTATAAAAATTATTAGCGTCAATCATTTTATATAATAAAATACAATAAAATTATATTTAAACTACTAATTATTAAAATTGGCGTTTACTAATATTATAGTTATTTAAATAGTAATTAGCGCGCTTATTTCTCGAATTGCTATTTAACACTCGCTCCTTGTAATGTTCCATTTTATAACGCTTATTTTCATAATTTAAAACAAGCTTATTTTTTTCTAATGTTCTTAAATAGTTTACATCAAACATATTTTTTAGAATGCTGGGATTGTTTGATAATAATGTCATCAAAAATAATGATGGACTAATCATAGTTTTTCTTAAATACTTTTTATTCAAAAAAGTATTCAATTTTTATTTAAATAATTTTTAATATTTGTTTTTCTTTGTTCTGCTTTTCTTTGTTCTGCTTTTCTTTGTTCTGCTTTTCTTTGTTCTTCTTTTCTTTGTTCTTCTTTTCTTTCCTGCTTTATCATTTGTTTCTGTTTTTGAATAAGGATGATATGTTCTTGAATATGGATGATATCTTTTTGAATGTTGAAAATAGTTAGTATGGCTTTTAATAATGTTACATATTTCTTTGCCTCTGACATCATCATCTATAAGTATATTAATAAGTCTAGTTATAATAGAATTTGAAATAGTTACACTTTCACGAGTACTATTATAAAAAAATTCACTTATTATAGGTAAAATTAATAAATTATATAATTCTCCTTTTCCATCTTTTACTTCATGTTCTGTTGATATAGATAGTTCTTCTAAATGCATTAATAGCTCTTTAATAAAATTAAGATAAGCTTTATTACTTCTATATTTGCATATTGTAAACATTATAATTCTTAATAGCTGATAATGTTTTTTTTCATTACGTATAATAGCATCATTTGTATCTATATTACGTAAATTACTAATTATATAATCACGAGTCTCTTTATGTTCTGGATCATACCAACTTTTCCCCGGATCAGAACTCTTATTTATTGAATAATGATTCCTATATAATTCATCTAAAAAGACTGCGGGTTTAAAATATTCCATGTTATATTATATAAATAATATATAATTATGTTGGTTATTTGCATGTATTAGATTAATCGCCTGTATTAGATTAATCGTCTGTATTAGATTAATCGCCTGTATTAGATTAATCGTCTGTATTAGATTACTCGCCCGTATTATCATCTTCAAACCAAATCATTTTGATTGCATTAATATTCTCTTTAATAATTTCATAAGATACACTTAGTGCATATAAACTCATCAATTTATAATATTCTTGTTTTTCAATCCAATTTATTACTTCATAATAGTTATTATAATTATGCGAAATTATAATAATATGGGGAATAAAATGAAGGATCGTCTGTGATCCTATACATTCAAATTCACTCCAACACACATTTTTTCCAAACAACTCATAATTATAAATATTTAAAATATAATCATTCATAGTGTCATAACAATTAATATCATAATTATATAAATCTAAATATTTTGTAATATGTGTGCTATTCATAACAATCGCTTTAATCGCATTATTCATATTAGTAATTATGTCTTCTTTAAGCATTATGTCTTCTTTAAGCATCTTTATTATAATTATAGACTGTTTAGTGTTTAAATTACTTCAATTTTAATTAGCTTGCAAAGTTTTGATATTTATCGTAGTTTTGATAGTTTTCAATATTATTTTTCTTATGTCTTGTTAATTCTTTATTTATTTCAACAATACACTCGGAAGTTGATGTTACATATATATCAGGAATAAATGCATGTATAAATGCTTTAATACAAGATAATAATAATATAAAAGCATAATGCAAAGAAATAAACATGTGTTCAAAATAACCCATATTCATTTCTTCTAAATGTTCTGATACGAAAAACATTTTACTATAACATAATAAAACAAATTATTTTTAAACATTATTCGTAGTTTACCTAATCTACAAATAATGTGATAAAAAATGTGATAATAAAATAGAAAGCTGTTATATGTTTTACAACTCTAAATAGTATATTTATAATATGGATACTTATTGTCATGATAAAATAACAGAATCTGATCTATGTAATCAAAAATATAGTATAGATGTTTTAGAAAAATACTTTCACTCTTTAAATACAAAAGTAGTGCTTAAAACACAAGACTTAACAGCACTCTTTTGTGTAAAATATATTTTAGACACATCTATTGACTACGGAACCAAAGATCATAGTATGTGTTATACTAAAAATATTATTTTGCGCTACCAAAAACATATTAGTGAAGAAGAATTTGATACAGCTTATTCTTATTACTTAAAAATTAGGAAAAAATAAAACCAGAATTGTAATTAAAATATAAAAATATATTACATAATATATATTAAGTCTTGAATACTATGAATATTGATTTTTTACAGCGCGCAATAGAAAATGATGACAATTTAAATATAATTAATACAAATATTAAAGAAATAAAAGACAAAAAAAATAGCATATTACAAGAGCTCGGTCTAAAGCGCGATGATTTAAAAAGTTTTCATAAAAAATTAAATGGTTATATGTATGTTGATACTATTAATGATTTGAAATATGGCAGAAATATAAGATGGATTAATTTAAAACAATTAGATCCAATTAAGATCACAAATGGGGCTCTTTTATGCGATATTAAAATTACTTCTAATGGCTGTTCATTAGTATTAAAAAGCTTTAATACTAATTTTATTACATTAAATTTTAATGAAATAATAGTATTTCAAAAAATAAGTGATGAAGAGAAAATAATCCTAAAAGCAGTAGACTATTTAGACAAACAAAATTGATTACTTATTTGTGCTAACAAAAAGTATTAGTATTAATAAGTTAATACTAATGTTTTGCAATTTGCCAGATGAAATTATTAAATTGATTAGTTCTTTTATTAATGATGATCATAAAACATTAGTAAATTTTAAATTAATATGTAAATCAACATATAACACAATTAGTGCTTTTACTATTGCTAAACTAATGTTATCTAATAAATTGGGAGTGTTTAGTTTTTGTTATTTGTGCATAAATCCTGAGTGTTATGAAGATACTTATAGTGTTTTTACCTTTATTCATAATTATTATTATACTCGTTACTTACATTACAGACAATATGCCTTGAATGATACATCAATCATAGTTAATGCAAAATCTTATAATATACATTCTCATTATTGTTGTGAGTGTTTTAAAAAATTTGTTTTAGTTGGTTCTAACCCAAATGTAGTAGAAAATTATAACAAATGTGAAGAGGTTAATGTAGCATTTTAAGTAGAAGAACATAAAACACATAAAAAATTGATTGTTTTTTTTATTACTTATAATCCATATAAACTATTTATAATAAAAGCTTATTATTTGATGACTATCTATTTTTGTGACCTAAACGATGATGTGGTTCAAATTATTATAAGTCATGTAAAACATTATTATTATCTTGCACTCCTTAAGAGAACATGTTTAAGTAACTATAATAGCGTTTCAAAGTTGTCAATTGCCAAACTTTTATTATCATGTAGACTTAGTAATTTTTCACCAAGAATATTTTGTGTTAATATTAATTGTTGTAAAGATACTAAGGAAGTATTTAAAACACATTATCGCCATGGTTATGATAGTTATGTTCATATTAAGCAATTTTCCTTAAACAAAACAACAGTCTTAATTAATGAAAAAAAGTATAGTCTTAATACACATTATTGTGGTGAATGCTTAAAAAAATTTGTTTTAGTAAGAGACCTGAGAAATGTTAAGCACAATTATAGCTATATAGATGAAGTAAATATAACTTATGCAAGATGTAAGTATATATTTATCTAAGAGTTATTGTTATACTTTTAAAAAATTGATTACTTATTTTTTATATTTGTTTATAGTCTAGACAAAAAGCAAAAACTACTATGTCAAGCGACCACGTTTCGTTTTCAGTTGCTAGAGAGCGTATGCAAGAGTTTTTTGAGAAATTTATTCCGACCAAGAGAGAATATTGTATCAATCCTGAGTGTGTGAAGGATACAGAGGCGGCTGTGCTCTATATATGGGAGGCTCACTCTGTGGCATATGAACATACTGATAGGCAGGTGGCGTTAAACATTACAACCATGCGGGTTAATGGAAAGCCACACTGGGTTCAGTCGCATTATTGTTGCGAGTGCTTCAAAAAACATGTTTTGGTGGGTGAAAACAAGAATGCTTCGCAGCACTATGGGAATTATTGTGACGGAGTTCAAGAGGTAGACGTTTACTTTCATAATGAACCTTGGCCTTCTACATGGTATAATTGTATTACAGAAGAGGAGCATGTGTTAACCGAGGAACAGGAATACATGCTTGGTAAATGAGTAACTAGTGAATTATATATGTTGTAAAAAATTGAATATTTTTTTTGCATTTATTTATAGTTATAACTAAATAATTAAAGCTTTAAAAATGATGAATATAAGCAACATTTGTGAGTTACCAAGCATCTGCGACTTACCAAGCGACATCATTTCACTCATTATTAAACAACTCGGCAATTATGAATACACAATTGGTCTAAACATTACTTGTAAATCGTTGTCTAGGTTGATTTCAAAATTTGCGGTTGTAAAGGAGCTGTTTGCTGTGTTGTTTAGCAGATTTAATCCACATGAGTTAATGAGCTATAATCCTAAACGTAAGTATATGGCTAGATGTATAAATGAGCGATGTAAAGAGGAAACCCATAATGCATGTATATACATATGGGAGGCTCACGATAGACTTGGTTATTTACACAGGAAACAAGATGCACAAAACACAAATTTAATGGTAATTAATAATAAAAAATTCTGGTTTCGCTCTCCTTATTGTTGTGAATGCTTTAAAAGACATGTTTTAGTAGGAAACAACAAAAATGTTGCACAACATTACGGAAATTATTGTTATGGAATGCAGCAAGTAGTTGTAACCTTTAACACAACACAACCCTCAACTTGGTATGATTGTGCTAGAAATAGGTATGGACCATTAGTAGAGAGACAAGTGCGTCTTTTAAATGGTTATTATGAGCCGTATTATAGAGAGTGTGCTCTATGATGACATTAAATGCTATAACAACATTTTTATAGATGTTGTTATACTTTTTAAAAATTGATTTCTTTTTTTTGCTATTTATTTATAGTCTGGACAAAAAAGCAACAAGCAAAAAGCAAAAAGAGCGAACAGCAATGATGATGTGCAAAGATTGCGAGCTCAATATTTGCGATTTACCACGCGACCTAATTGCTATGATTGTTGACCGGATTGGAGACAAAGACTATCTTGTGAGCTTCAGGGAGACGTGTGTGTTGTTTAGCAAATCTGTGAGTCAGTTTTATATTGCAGGGCAGATGGTGTCTACAAAGTATGGAGTGTTTACCGAACGCTATGTTGACAAGCGCTTTGAATTCCAGTATATAATGGGTGACTGTGTGAACGCAAACTGCTACTACGATACTGAAGCAGTGTGTGAGTATGTATGGAATTATGGTTACAGGCGCTACAATCATCGCATTCAAAAGCCCATGCAGTCAACGACCATGTTTGTAAATGGAAAAGAGTATCCAGTTAAGCATCATTATTGTGCCGAGTGCTTTGTGAAGTATGTTCTGGTTGGGTCAAATCCAAACGCGTCACGACACTATGGAAATTATTGCAGCGATGGCGACAAGCAAGTAGATGTGACCTTCAATTCGGAGCCGACACCTTCAACGTGGATACATTACCAAACTCAGGACAAAGAACCTTTGTTAAACTGGCAAGTAGATGCGTTAAACGGTAAGTTTTACTAGATTGGTCTTTGTCTTTGGTCTAATGTTTTACTATTTTTATTCATTATTTTGTTTGTAGCAGTTTTTCTCCTTCTTCTATAATATTATAGTTAAAAGACCAATCATCAATTTCTTTTGGTGTTTTGCAACCGTTTTTTATTGCCTCATTATAACTCCAATATATTGTATTTGGTTTAAGTTTCCACTCTTTGCTTAGCAAATCGATTAGTCCAGAAGCATCAAAATCAAATAATTTATAATCTCCATTAAGTGATTTGCCCATATTATCAAACTTCCAATCTATATACATTATACCAAGTGCTTGTAAAAAATCTTTTACTTTAGTCATTACTTCTATTATTTCATTTAAGTCTGTGCGAGTTATAACTGTTTCACTATCTACTTGTTCCATGTCAACATGGTTAGCACATATATTATAATAAGTAACAATATTTGGATGATGATGTGTCATTAATATTTTAATAATTGCTAGCTCTACTTGTTTTGAATAATCTAATAATGGATGGGGTACGCCATAATTTTTTCTAAAAAATAGTTTTCCTTCATATGTTTCGCTTGTTTTTTCTTTACTATTTCTATCCGGATCATAAATAGTCGATTGAGTAAACATAATGTTATTTAAATAGTAATAATGTTTTATTTTTATGTTTTATTTTTATATTTCATATTTTATTAGTTTTTTCACATAGTCCAGATATTTTATTTTTACGACTTCCATTAGGGCATCGTTTAGATTTTGTTTTTTGTTTTAATGGTTCCTTTTCTTTTTTAATAGAATTGGTTGATATTGATTCACATAGACCGTTTATTTTATTTTTACGAGTTCCATTTGGGCAACGTTTTAAGTTTGTTGCTTGCTTCTTTGTTCTTTTTTTTTCTATAATTACTTTTGTAGGCTCAATAATAGCAGGCATAACTTTTTCCTTTTTAGTTTTAATCTTAGTTTTAGTTTTAGTTTTAGATTCACTAATGGAGTCTAAATAGGACGACTTAACACCAATTAATTTTCCTAAATAAAATTTCTTACAACCACTTGGAATTTTAAATTGGTCGTTATTTTGTAATGAAACACTTATGACTATTACTGGAATTTCACCATAAAACTGATGTGGTAATGTTGACTTTTTTATAAAAGTAAGTTTTAAATTTCGCGGTAATAATGTTTCATTTTCATGTTTGTATTTAGTTGTATTTACCATATTTACATATGGAACACCATTTGATATCCAAATTTTATATATGCAACATTTAGAGTATCCGGCTTTTCCTATTCCTGAAAACCCTACTGCTACCTTAAAGTTTGTGGTAATAGACATAAAATTTTGCACAGTTATTGAGTCGCCTTCTTTTGTAAAATTTTCAAAAGGTTGCTTCATTCCTCTATAATATATTTTTGCGGAGTCTTCGTGCCTTGGCGCGGCTTCTAAAAATGCTCTATCTAAATCTTTTATTTTAGAAAAAATTGCAAAAAGAGCTTCTTTTTTAGTGGCTCCATAAACTTTATATGTGTCATTAAAAATAGGAGTCAAAAAATAAGGAAGACCCAATCGTAAATAAGAATTTATTGGACCATCCCATTTATAAGAATAATCTAGTAATGCTTTTGCTAGTAAACGTTCAAAGTATACTTCTTCTTTATATGGTATATTTTTCTTAGTGATTTTTTTATCCAGTACATTTATTTCTTTGGTTTTAAATAGTCCAATTTTAGATAATGCTAAAGTTTCTTTTGAAATATATTTATTCTCTCCTGCTTCGTCTATATTTTCTGTATTTATTACAACTTTAAAAATGCGTTCGTTATGTAATGCTGGTTTAATAGTTTTAATATCAATTACCACATTTTTATTAATATAATATCCTATGTTATTATAAGTAGTTTTATTGGCATATGTTTTTTTTACCATAAGTTGGTCGTTTTCTATAATACACTTTACATATATGTCTTTTATTTCTGGATTAAACAAAAATTGCTTTTTTAAACAAAAAACTTTGTCTTGTGATTTATTTTCATTACCACTATTTGGTGACGCAGAAAATTTTAAACTATGCTTATCAAAAATTACTAAAATATTATCATCTGATTCATCTAACCATTCTTTTAATTTTCTTTTTTCTAAAAATATTGGGTCATAACCATACATTATATACTATATACTATATATTATATAATATATAGAAATAATGTTATAACATTATAACATTTTAGAACTTCATAATATGCTGATAAGCCATAATATTTAAAGGCATAATTTCCTGCTATACTAGTTTTATTAATAAACTAATCGATTATTATTTAGAAGTTTAAAACTATTGTACATTTAGGTTAATGGATAATTTACCAGATGATATAGTAAGGCATATGTTTAATATTATTAATAAAAATGATTTATATAGTTTTAAGAGCTTATCAAAACGATTTAATATATTAATTAGTGATGCACACTTAGCAAAGCTAATGCTAGTAAATAAATTATATAGCTATAGTCCAATTAATAAATGTGTAAATGCAAATTGTTACAGAAATACTAAAGACCTTTTTTATAATGTGTATATGCGTCATAATACACTTTACAGACATAGTCATCAACACGCTATTAATAAAAAAACTATAGTGCATAAAAGATCAACGTTTGAAGTAACTAGTCCTTATTGTTATATATGTTTTATGATGTATGTATTAAAAGAAGACTTTCCTAAAGCTATGCTAAGACTAGGCTAATCGTTTTATTAGCTTAGTGTTTTATTTGTTTTTTTTGTTTTTTCGTCTTGGTTTTTAATGTTAACTGACTTCCATTTTTCATTAACTTTTGTTTATTTGTGCTACTTGTTTTAAGAGTCATTTTTTTTTTACAGCTAAATCCATTTATCTTTAAGTTTTTGCGCTGTATTATACTATAATTACATATACCGATTGCCCTACTTTCTGGTTGGTTTTTATTTGGGACTTTTTTTACACAACTACACAATTTTTGTGCTATTATTTTTTCTGCTGCTTTTTTTAAAGAACTTAATGATAAATTGCTTTTGGTTTGAATAGCATAATAGTTAAGTAATTGCTTATAATCATTTTTTGAAAGATTCATCACTTATATAATAATACAAAATACTTAAAATATTGATTGCACCTGACTAATACCTGTCTTAATAAACACTTGTGTTTTATATTGAATATAACTTTCAATAGAACTTATTATTGTGCTTGTAAGTAATAAGAAAATTCCAGATGAAAATACTAATTGTCTATCAAATTCACCAAACTTGCGCTCTATATAAGTATATGGGTTATAATTAATGACTAATAGTAATCCTATATAAATTCGCAAAAAAGACTTTAAAAACTCTAAATATTGCGGAGCATAACCACCCACACCAAGCAATACTATTATATATAAAGCAAAACTAGCATTTAAAGAATATAAGAAAATTGCTTCGCTTAACTTACTCATTAATAATTATTAATGTTTATTAATAACTATTAATATTAAAAACTGTGTATTTTGCATTTTTGCAAAATAAAGAAATTGCCAGTTTTTCCAAAAAATCCTAAAAATGATACTTTTTCAGTTTAAGACCATAAATGCTAAGGGTTAATTCTATTAAAATGGCTAAAACTTTTATGCTGACAATTTTATTTTTTTATAAAGACCTAATTTTTTTGATTTTGGACATTTATAAATGTCCATTTTTAATATTATATACCCTTTATGAAAAAATAAAAGTGCAACACATAAAAAATCACTTTTTACAGCATTATGCTAACATTTTGTAAATTTTTTGTAGAAAAAATGCCTTACCATACTTTTTTTACAAGATTTGGCGTAAAATTTATAAGTATTACATACTTATAAAAATACTTATAAATTTTACGCTTTTTAGCGCACATTTTTGCCATACAAATTTTTCTTATCATTTATGATAAGAACTTGTATAATGCATAAAATAATTTGAGACCATACATTTTCAATACTTATAAAAGCGCAAAAAATTATAGTATAAATGATTTAGAGGTTTTTTTATAAGTATATTATACTTATAAATGACTTATGAAAAAAGCGCAAAAAGCGCCTTTTTTTTCGAATGTATTATTTGTGATTTCAATACGTGTAAAAAATGTGATTTTAATAGACATTTAAACACGCTAAAACATAAAAGTAACGAAATACTTATAAATAATATTCCCGAGCGCACAAATAAAACCTTTTCTTGTGAGTGTGGAAAAATATATAAGCATAATCAGAGTTTATATAACCACAAGAAAAAATGCACTTTTAAAGCTGGTGAAATAAAAGAAGAAGAGGTTGTAAATTCTGTTGTTGTTGCCAATAATAATAATATAGATCAAACGATGATTATGAGACTTATTAGTGAAAATAACGATATTAAAAATTTATTATTGATGCAACAACAACAATTATTAGAACAACAAAAACAGTTAGGCGAACAACAAAGACAACTAGTAGAAATAGTGCCGAAAATTTGTAATGTTACAAATAATACTGCACATATTAAGCAAAACTTTAATATTAATGTGTTTTTAAATGAACAGTGTAAAAATGCTATAAATATGAATGATTTTATTAAACAAATAAAACTAACTTTGGAAGATTTAGATTTAACAAAAAATAAGGGTTTAGAAATAGGACTAAGTAATGCGATTATTCAAAGTATTAATAAAATGTCATTATTTGAGAGACCGTTACATTGCACGGATACAAAACGAGAAACATTATATATTAAAGATAATGACTTATGGGAAAAAGATAGCACTAAAACCAAAATTAAAGGTGCTTTACATAATTTAAATAAAGCACATTTTAAGTTAATTCAAGATTGGATTGCAGAAAACCCAGATTTTAAGGAAAATGATACAAAACAAGACTATTTTGCTTATTTGTTAAAAACATGCTCTGTTAATTTAAAAACAATAGATGATAAAATAATCAAGAAAATTTGTGCATGTAATAATTTGAAAGAAAATCTAAAGCAATTAGAAAATATAAATTATGAATAATTATTTTTAATAATTGATTATGTTAATATTGGTTAAAATGGCAGATTTTACTATTGACCAGTTAAAGTCAACCATTTCGGCAAACATAGATCCAAATACCCTACAAGGAGACCCTTTACAACCGATAAATGAAAAACTTAAACCGCTTATTAGTAATCTAGAAAATGTATTACAAAAAACAGATAAAGTAACAAGCACTATTTCTGGTCTAATTCCGTATTTGCCATTACTATTTGCTTTACTTGATATAGCTGTAATATTGATTTATCTTGGATTAATTATTACAATGATTATTAATCCGTCAAGAGCATTTGGTATAGAAATTTCTCGAAATATTTATAGTTCTTTTTACTTAACAACTACTATTATTTTATTTGTATTGATTATTTACTTTGCAAATCCACTTTTAGATAATGTTGAAAAACTAACAAGTGATACAACTCAATCTACAGGGTCAACTGTTATAAACTTAATAGATAAAATTCTGTCTTTTTATAATAAAATTATAAATATTTCAATTATTCCTGTTATAATACTAGAAACAATTTATATGGTATTGCTTGTATTTTTGTTGAGTTTTATGTTTATTATAGCTACTGCTATGGTAAGAACCTATTTTGCACTGCAGTGTAAATACGACCAAAAAATCAGGGCTTCATGGTGGGCATATTTAGTTGATGTTGGTATGTATTTTTCACTTTTTATTTTTGCTTCTGTCTGGACTGGTCTTCTCATTATATACTATTTAGCTAATATTTTAAGCAAACTACCTTATATTGGAAAATATATAAAAGATGCAAAGTTGTTTGACATACAAAATGCCATGTATTATTTTAGAAGATGTTTTCTTATAACAGTTGCTTATTATATATTAAAAGTAATATTTTCAGGTTTAGAATATGGTATTTCTAATAATATACTTGCAATTTCAAAATGGGAACAACCATTAAATGAATGTGAAAGTGCAGCAGACCAGGCTAAGAACAAAAAACCCGAATACATATTTTACTTATTTTTAAATATAATGCTATGTATTTGTATATGGATATTAATAATTATTTTTATTTTTGGACACATTATTATTTATGTATACGGAAGTGCATATGTTTCTAAAGCAAATACACTAGTAAAATTAGTTACAAAAGCATTTTTGTTTCTTTTATCGGGAATGGTAACAGTTGGTACTGTTGAAGGCAAAATAAATGAGTTTACTAACACTGTGGAAAATATAATACCTGGAGGAATACCCGGAGGGAAACCTGATATTGTTGGTATGGCAAAAGAGAAAATGCAAGAGATGATAAACAGTAATCCAAATATTAATATAGAAGATTTTTTAAAAAATCTTAATGTGGAAGATATTGTTAAAATTAGCGATGATCTAAGTGTTGATAATATTACAAATATAGCAACTAAGAAGACTAAAGATTTAGCAGGTGCAATTAGCAACGAAAAAGCACCTGCATTTGTTAAAAGTGAAGACACAAAACCAGAAATTACTAAACCAGCAGATACTAAACCACAAGCGGCCGAACAAGTAAGTGCCGAAGACACCAGTGATAGAATATAAATAATTTTTTTATACTATCAAAAAAAATTATTTAAAAAGTAGAACCAAAAATACCACCTAAAGCACCGTTGGCTGCCATGGGTTCCATAGACTCCATAAAAGCGGTTTGCATAGCTTGTGCTTGATAATTATTTTGACCATTCGTATTTATCATATTTGGTAAAGAATCAATCATAGAAACATTATTGTTTGGCATCTGGTTACTTGGTGGAGCTATTAATGTATTATCTAATGTATCAGAACGACTCATTTGATGTGAATTATTTCCAACGATTGGTTGTCTAACTCTAATATTTTGTCCATTATGTGTGTTACCATTATTTGGTGGAGCTTTTGAACCATTCCAGAATTGAAGCACACGATTATAAATTATATTAATTTTTGCTCCTAATTTTGTTTGCATAGTAAACATTAATAATAATGTTGGTATAATGAAACTTACTTCATTAAATTTGGAATATGGAACTTTGCTATAAGTAGGAAAATATCTTGTTATTTTGTCAATAAAATAAATAGCAATAAATAATACACCTAATTGTAATATAATTTCTAATAGTAATTCTAAATTATCTTTTTTTTCATCGTCTTCGGGAATATATTCTTTTACAAACTTTAATATTAATACAACGGGTATTAAAGCAATTATAATATATTGAAACATATTTAACAATATTGCTTTATTATCGCTATCAAAATTGAATACATAATTAAAAAATGAAGATGGTCCAAATTTAGTAGAGCCTCCTACCAATTCTGTTTCTGTAGAGCCTCCTAACATATTATTTCTATTATATATAGAAATTAAAAAAATCAAAAAAATATATTTTTATTATTTATATCTAAATAATAATTAATAATAGAACTATTTACAATTAAACAATATTAAACAATATTAAACAATATTAAACAATATTAAATACAACTTATTAAGTTATATATTATGTTATCTCGAGCTTGTGAGTCTATAAAATACAGAAACAATATTTATCATGAAGAAAATCAATATTTAAATTTGTTAGAAGATATTTTATCTAATAATAATGAATTTATTGGCAGAAACGGCAAGACGTTATCTGTTTATGGAAGTGCTATGCATTTTTCTCTCGAAAATAATAAAATTCCATTAATTACAACAAAAAAAGTAGCATGGAAAACATGCTTAAAAGAACTATTATGGTTCATTAAAGGCGATACAAATAATAAACTTTTAAAACAACAAAACGTGCATATATGGGATGCAAATGGTTCACGTGAGTTTTTAGATTCTCAAGGTCTATATAATAATGATGAAGATGATTTGGGTCCAATATATGGCTTTCAGTGGAGACATTTTAATGCTGATTATGAAACATGCAATAGTGATTATTATAATAAGGGAATAGATCAGCTTTCAGATGTGATTAAAACTTTGAAAGACCCTAAACTTAGAAATTCACGAAGAATGATTATTAGCGCTTGGAATCCTTGTCAATTAAATAAGATGGCTTTACCACCATGTCATATTATGATGCAATTTAATGTATCAAATAATAAATTGAGCTGTTCGATGTATCAGCGTTCTAACGATGAAGCTTGTGGAACTTGTTTTAATATTGCATCGTATAGTTTTTTAACACATTTGTTGGCACACCACTGTGATTTGGAACCATATGAATTTATATATTACAAAGGCAACTGTCATATTTATCAAGAACATATTGATACTATTAAAATACAACTACAAAGAGAACCTTATGAATTTCCGAATTTAAAAATTATTAATAAGAGAGAAAATATTGAGGATTATAAGTTAGAAGATTTTATTGTCTCCAATTATAAGCACCATGATCAATTAGAATATAAGATGGTGGCATAATAACTATTTTTATTTATTATATTATTTTATATTATTATATTATATTATTATATTATTATATTATTATATTATTATATTATAATAAGTGCTTAAAAAAAATTTACTATTACATTATATAATGGCAAGTTCAGCATTAGCATCTGCAAGAAGGAGACGAGGTGGTGACCCGTTGGCTGTTCCACCACTAACGCCGCGCATAAATAAACCAGAGTCCACAGATATTCCGGTCCAAACTCAACCAATCACACCACTAGTTGTTTTACAGCAACACGAAGCTAAAATAAGACAACTAGAAGCTCTAATTACAAAAGAAGAAGATTATGAAGAACTATTTCAACAAATAGATGAAAAGATTGATAAATTATTTTCTGTTAATTTTGAAGTTTATAATAATGAATTAAATGCTATTAAATCTATAATTGGAGAGCAAAGTATTACAAAATCTAATATTAACAGTCAAGATAATACAATAATAAACAGCACTATGCAGTTGCAAATTGATGCACAAACTTCTAAAATAGAGGATTTTAGGGCTATGCAAATACAACAAATGAATCACCATAAAGAAGACTTTAAACAATTAATGGCGTTATTAAATGATAATAATGAGTCAAAAATGGCATTAGTGACTAGTTCATATAAGCTTTTAGAAACTAAAATGAATGAATTAAGCACTTGTTATGAAAATCAAAAATCTAACCCACATGAAGTAACCAAAATTGAAAATGAGCTAAATACATTAAAAATGACTGTTATTAATAATCAAACGATTATTATGGAAATGTCTCAGACCATGATTGGTTTAAAAGATACTATTAGCACACAGAAAGAAACAATTGCTAATTTGACTGCGAAAATTGATAATTTAAGCTCTACATATGAAGAGAGAAATTCAACGCACGCGTTATTTGGTTCAATAATGGCAAAAAACATATTTGGAAATATGAATATGCGTTGTGCAAATCCGAATTCTATGTATTGTTGTGAGGCTGGTGAATGCGAGGAACCACTAAATTTTGAAAGAGCAACTCCTGATGATTTAGATGTATTTGTAAATAATAATGAACTAATAATTGATGAAGATCAAATTGATGAACTATTGGAAGTTCAAAATTTTGATACAATTAATATTGATGATTGCGCTGTTATAGAAACTGCTCCAAATTGTGATAATGCCGAGAATGTTGTTAATTCAATTGTCGAAACGCTAGTATCTTCAGCATGTGAAACGGCTTCAGCATGTGAAACGGCTTCAGCATGTGAAACGTTTTCAGCATGTGAAACGGCTTCAGCATGTGAAACAACTTCAGCATGTGAAACGGCTTCAGAATGTAAAACGGAACATGAATTATTAAGCGAATCACATGGTCCAAGTGATATTTGATATGCAATAGTTTAATTTGTGTAATTGTTTATAAACAATTATTTATTTATTTTGTGTTAAAAATAAATAAATAATAACTATTAAAATATAAATGTTAATTATAATAAACATATTAATATTATGTGTAGTATTGTTTACATATATTCATATATATAACCATATTAAAACAAGTAATTACTTAGAAATATATGAAATAGAAAATCCATCAAAAGATAAATTAGAAGACTTAATAGCTATTAAACAACCTGTAGTATTAAATAATATGAATTTAAGTAATATAACAATAGATTATTTAAAGACAAATTATCCTACGTTTGAAATCAGTTTATACAATAAAGAAAATGACCTTTTTATAAAAATAAAACTAGAAGAATTTTTTAAACTAATAACATCAAATAAAGATAATGCTATTATAACCTATAATAATAGCGAATTTTTAGAAGAAACGACTATTGAAAAACAGCTGGCAACAAGTGATTTATTTTTAAGACCATATAATATGTTGTCTAAAAAATACGACCTATTTTTAGGTGGAATAAATAGTGTAACGCGATTAAAATATAGTATAAATTCTAGAAATATTATGTATGTAACGCAAGGGAAAATAGAAGTAACATTATGTCCTCCAAAAGACTATAAATATTTACATGTAAAAAAAAATTATGAAACACTTGAATTTTATTCAGAAATAAATATTTATAATGTTGAACCAAAATATTATGATGATTATAATAAGGTGAAATTTTTACGAATAATATTAGAGCATGAACAAGTTTTATTAATACCACCATATTGGTTTTATAGTATTAAATTATTAGAAGAAAACTGTGTTGTATTTTGCAATATTTATACAACTTATATGGGGTGCATGGCGACACTTCCAGAGTTAATCATGCAAACACTACAACAAGATAACCTAAAATTGAACTATGTAAAACAATTTAGTAATAATCAAGCTATTGTGAGAGAAAATGACTATGCAATAAATCAGAAAATGGATACAAGCAATAATGAAAGCAATAATGAAAGCAATAATGAAAGCAATAATGAAAGCAATAATCAATCAAACTAAAATATAATAAACGCAAAGTACTATAATATAATAACTGTAAGTTATTAATGTTATTAAACAATAAATATATTGTTTTGGAACATATATCACGCGGGCAATTTGGAGAGATAGTCAAAGCTAAGCATGCTACTAATTATTATGCTATTAAAATGGGTGAAAAAAATGTAATAAAATATGAAAGTATGATTTATAAAAAATTAAAAGGTGTTGCTAGTATACCAACATTATATGACATATTTGAATATAATACAAATATATGCTTGGTTTTAGATTATTATTGTAAAACGTTACAAAATGTAAAAGAGGAATGCTTTGAAAATAATATAAGTTATGTAAAACAAATAATAAGTTATTTGATGGAGTTAATAATTATTATTAAAGATATTCATAATAAAAATGTAATTCATAGAGATTTAAAGCCGGCAAATATATGTTTAAATGCTAATAATAAAGTGTTTCTTATAGATTTTGGGATTTCTAAAATCTATAAAAATGGAACGATTCATAATGACGAAACCAAAATAAGTGGGCTTTTAGGTAGTGTGAATTTTTCTAGTTTAAATACTATTAATTTGATTGAACCATCACGTAGGGACGATATTGAATCGGTGTTATATATTTTAGTCTATATGTTATTGCCTAAAAATACATATATTGTATATAATGAGTTAAATATTATTGAAAAAAAAAATATACAAGTAAATATTGATTTTCTTAAAACTGCACATTCTAATATTGATTATAACATATTTGCTAAACTCTTTAATTATATACGGCGTTTAAAATATAATCAACAACCTAATTATGACTATTTATTAGACTTAATAAGTAAAATGATATATTAAGTAAAGTGGGTTGCATGGTTAAACGAATTTATTTTACCTATTAACACTAATGAAACTTTATTGAAGTCATTATTTAACAAATTGGTATAAAAGTTGAGAGAATTATATATATTAATATTTAGCATAAGAGCTTTTTTATATATTAATGATACCAATATGCTTTTAATATTAATAAAATAATATTTATAATAGTTAAGCCACCTTGTTTCTATTAAATGACGATATTTAATAAGAGCATCTATTATAGTTATTAGTTCATTTAATGTAATCTCATTATCTCCAACGTCGATTAAACTCTTGATTTTACTTGTCATCTTAAGAATATGTGCGTTAATTTTCTCGCGCAAGAGTTTGGTTTTGTTATTATTAAATTGTAATATATGCAACTGTAAATCGCGAGGTAATCTATTAAATATATTTTTAAGATATTTTCTGCGTCTATAACCTCTATATACTTTTTGAATTTTTATAACAAAACTGTTAAATAATAAAAGTGCATGATTATTGCAATAATTTAATTTATTGCAATTAAAAAGTGGATATTTGTTTTTTTTGCAATTAATACACAACATTAATTATATAATAATAAAATAATTTAAAGGTTTATATATTATTAATATATATATAATGTCGTCGGAAGGTGCTACCAAAAATCAATTTGTGGGAAAAGTTAAATGGTTTAATAATAAGTCGGGATATGGATTTATAACGTTTATCGATTCAAAATCTCCAGAAAAAGACATTTTCGCACACCACTCATCATTAAATGTGAAGGAAGAAATATATAAGTATTTGGTGCAAGGAGAGTATGTAGAGTTTGAGGTGCAAAAGATGACAACGGGAGAACATGAGTATCAGGCAGTAAACA
>Ga0214921_10000171_pt1 | contig 128205 bp, 152 predicted proteins | sample LL1505_MetaG_FD_177992 | JGI IMG/M metagenome (GOLD analysis project Ga0214921, IMG submission 177992) | Freshwater microbial communities from Lake Lanier, Atlanta, Georgia, United States - LL-1505 | ecosystem: Environmental > Aquatic > Freshwater > Lake | place: USA: Georgia | collected... | reverse complement strand
CTCGCGTAGATATTCCCAGATCGAGATGTAGAGCAAGTGGTAGTGGAGGCCCGTGTTTTCCGGACGCCAGGTCACTTCCGCGGTTCTGACTTGTTCGTGCCACGGGAGGTTCCATGTGAACCAGTCGGAGTGTTGTTGCATGTGGTTTTTTGGGTGAATTGATGGGTGTGGTGAGTGTGAAAGAACGGAGTTGTGTGGTTTTTTTGGCGTCTGAGTCATCTCTATTCCTCGGCTGAGATTGATCTCACTGTGTTTTCAAATCGTGCTATTGTATATGGTATCGTTCTGTCCAATATGTTCTGTTTGATGAAGTCCCACTCTTCCATTGAACTCACTGTAAAATGCTCGTTGTACACATCGCCTCCTGCAGCGAAGGTGTTCAGTGGGGAGGTGACAGTGATCCAGAAATACATCCCAGCATTCAAATCTGTATCAACAACACCGAGAGACAGATTGAGACTACATCCATTTGGAGAATTTTCTTCTGCATAGTAGCTTGTCCATTGATAACCATCATAAAAATCCAAACCATCCTCTCTCTCTGCGATCATCTCATTTGGAGTCGGCGCTGCAAAACGCGTTTGTGCATGGGTCCCATTATTTTCAGTCCAACACAGAAGAGTCACATTGCCGTGAAAATGCACCCAATCGGGTTTGAAGCGGCGATTCATTTCGGATAGGATGGCAGCCATGTAGTCAGGGATGTGATGAATGGTGTTGTTTCTGAAAGCTGCTTGGTCCTCGTAGCATATGCAGCAATCGTCTACCTTTGCTTGTTGCATGTTTCTATTTCTGGTTTTTTTGAAAAAAATCCGTTCACCATGTATAGGCGGTCAAAAGTGGATGGTAAAAAAACTAAAAGTCCTGTCTCTGCGAGCTTAAGACAAAATGATTGAACCTCCAAACACCTTGTTTGAACATGGATGCATTGTTTCAATGCAAACAGGAATTGTAAAAACAATGTGCATCCCCGCTTACCAACCTCCACCGGCTCGAGGTAGAACCCGGCGCCCTCTCCCGCTGGCGCCACCCAGGTCTTCATAGCGAGCTTGCTGGCAGTCTGCCTGACCGTGATGAGGTGCGTGGCGTACTCGGTGGCGCGCGGGTAGTTCGGAAACCAACCCGCGGGACGCACCGCGCGCAGTTCTAGTGTACGATAATCGGTGCTTCTTTCTTAGAGGCGATGCATGCACCAGAGCCGAACTGAGCGCGTTGAAGTTTGATGAAGAAGAAATAGAAAATTCCAATATGCTCAAGGTCAACCAATTGACACGCTATTCCGACTGTCGTCAAATTATCGTCCGCGCTTTAGCACTGGGCTTCGAATTTCGCAGCAAGGAAGACAGACTCAATTTCAACCAGGACAATCTGTCTGTGATGCACCGGCGCCCGACGCCGCGCGAATTTGCGTGAAGTGGGCACACGAGTTTATTAAACCACATGCACTGGAAGCCTCGAGCTTCTTGCCAGTTTGCTGGCATATGGGACTCAGAATCAGTAGCCACACCTACCGCAGTACCCGCATTCTGAACTGCATGCCGTAAAGTCAGGGGCTTCTCCTTTGAAACAGAAGTTGAAATCACAGTCGCCAGTGCGATAGGTCCCGGTATGCTGCGTGAACTGGTCTTCAAAGTAGCCATCCAAATCTTCTCCTAGGTCAAGTTTAAGGGCGTCCATCGAGAAAAGAGCAGTCTCAGCACCAGAGGCAGCCGTCACAGACACCATGGTCTTCTCATCCTCCTTGCTCTTGTTCCCACACTCCTTCAGCTGCTTAATCTCCACATCTTTCTCAGCCAACTCCTTCTGCGTCTCTTTTGACGCGACTCTGAGCGCCGCCATCTGTTTCAAGAGCTCCGCCTGCTGAACCTTATCTTCATTACCAGGCTGCATAGGCTCTGTCTGAACAGGATCAATACAATCCCCAGTCCCAGGTTTCACAGGCTCCGACATACGTGTTTTTGTATCGCGTGGCACAAACCGAAGCAAATTTGGCTGGACGGGCTAGCACCCGGTTTTTTTTCAAACAAAACACACCTATTTCCAGAACACAATTCCATGTCCACGCTGGAAATCCCGCCAGAGGTCAATAGTGTTCTCAACACAAAGGACCCCACGGGCCACATTGTTATGCGCTTTATCAAAGACGCTAACACATCACGTATCTTTATCCTAGGCGAAAAATGCACCGAAGAAGAGCTTCGCGAGCTGGGGGTCTCTGATGACCAGCTACATAATTCCAATCCGATTAAGTGCATAGATTTCAAGGATACGCGCGGACGCTGGGAACTTGAAAACAAGCTTCATACTCTGCGCTTCGTGCCTGGCCCTTTCCAGAGCACAGTAGGCCCATGGTTACATATGACCCAATACGTTCGTCTTCCACAGCCGACCTTCAGTAACTATGTCCCACGAGGCCCACTGTTAAGGCAATTGGCTGGTCTCCCACCGCTGACCTTGAATGACTATGTCCCAGCGCAGACCTTGGATGACTAATTTGTCTATCAACGCATGAGTTCGCGTACGCGTGAGTTTATTAAACCATCGCAACGGCCTCCTTGGTCACCTTCGCACGAATGGCGAGGAGGGCCGGAACGAAGTCGTCGGCGTGCGTGACCTCCACCGGCTCGAGGTAGAACCCGGCGCCCTCTCCCGCCACCCAGGTCTTGATAACGAGCTTGCCGGCAGTCTGCCTGACGGTGATGAGATGCTTGGCGTACTCGGTGGCGCGCGGGTAGTTTGGAAACCAGGCCTCGATGGCCTTGCTGCCCGTGTCGCGCCAACGCGGCGAAGGCTGCGAGATAGAAGGGCGCGTGTCCCCAATGTGCGTGATCAGCTCGTCGCAGGCATGGCGGAGGATGGAGTATGGGCCCACAGGCGGAGCGAAGTCGGCAGCGCAGGCGCGCTTGAGGAGCTCGTAGTCTTCAGCACAGGCGTCACGGTTGGTCATGAGTGGGCGGGTGGTCCCATGAAAGTCGATTATATACTGGCGCTGGTCGAAGCCTTTGTTTTTGTTCCGATTGCAATGAATCAAAGCGTCAGGCGCCTCAAATCCTCCACACACAGCCCAACAAATGCATTGTTTCAAAGCAAACGGAAATTGTAAAAACAATGTGCATCCCCGCTTACCAATTGTTTCTGTAAATGCCTATCAAATGGTCGCAGAACCAACTCTCTTCCTCACAAAGGACCAGCGCGTGCAGGTGAGAGCCCACAAAACCAATGGCGGTGTGGAGTTGTATTGTGTGAAGGACTTCATCCGCCAGACCGCTGGCATGCGTATGGGTCCCGACGACGCCATGCTGTACTGGCTGTCGAGTTTGGCGAGTCTGAGTCACGAGCGGGAGGTTTTGAATGTGTATCTTATCCAATTCATTGGTCCATACGAGACCCCCACCGCGTGCATAAGCGCCCAGGGCCTTCTGATCCTGTATCACCATCTCAGTGAAAGACATTCGTGGGTCAATCAGCAATACAGGGAGGAGGTGCAGGACACTCTGATGAAAATTACAGCCAATGGATGCTGGAATGGCTTTGTAAGGATGCACGACGACGGGGAGATTGACGAGCAGCTGGTGGAGCGCGGTGATCTGGAGCTCCTTCGTCCTCCGGAGGGCTCGAAGTTCAATTATGTGGACGTGTTTGACGCCGAGCAATTGACCTCCGAACAGATCAATCAGCGAATGGAGGAGAGCAGACGCTTGGTGGATGATTTGCTGTTGCGTGTGAAGGCAGGTGAAGCTGAGATGGAAACAATGCAATCTAAGCTACAAGAACACGAAGCCATTCAAGAAAAAAAGAAGCGAAAGGTCTCAGGATTCAGGCTCAATTCCCTCACCACAGACCTGGACCTGTCTGCCGTCGATCGTGATCACGTGTGCAAGGCGGTCGTGGCCAGCTTCCGATCGCGGTTTCCCGAGCGCGACACGTTTTTGAAGCACGGGGCGGTGCATTTCTTTTGCGAGGATCGACCTATTGTGGAGGCATTGGTGAGGGAGGCGTATAGTCGTGTTTCTTTTAGAGTGCAGCAGACGCCTTGAATTTGTTCATTAAATTGAAAATCAAACCCAAGCAGGTGCTACAACACCCTTGTTTCTCAGGGTAAAGAATATGCTATAAGTGTCTGGCTGAAACTTGAGAGCAATGTTTATGCAACCTCGGTCTCATATCAAAACTTCGTAAGTGCATGAAACCCCACCACAGCATCCATCCATAAAGTCGAGGAAGTCCATGGTTACTATTTTACCTACTCTTAAGGCACTCCTTGTGTTATTTGCACGCCAACGATTGGACCATACATTGCATTGGTACAGAGCGTTTGAGTGTACCAGCGCGACTGTCATGTAGCAAGGATTATCTTCGAAAATTTCCAGGATTTTGACCTGTTGCACTCCATTAATTTTGTATGCCTTTGTATTTTCAAGTGTTGCAGTTTCGAGCAAATCCACCAAAGAATCAACGTGATCGTTCACCATTTTTTGAAAGAAACATTGGTAATTTATAAGCCTTGGCCTTGTCGACCTTGTAGGCGCACGAGAGCACCAATCTGTCAAACCCAAGCATGCGCCATAACACCCTTGTTTCTCAGGGTAGAAAATATGCGATAAGTGTCTTTCAGGGTAGTCGAGTCAGGCAGCACCCCCCAATACGGGAACATTGGCGGCGTGTGTACGTGGTGTTCAAAATACAGCTCGTCTATTAAGTTGTCGGGATCTGTCAAGATCTGGTCTATAATCGCCTCTTCGATTGGCGTGGAATCAATGTCAAGCTTCATCAGCACAAAGTCCTCTGGGTGGGCAATTTGTCTCACGTATTCAAACGCATTGTCGCCATGTCCGGGCCCTGGATTCACAGGAATGTTGTACCAGTGGTATATTGGCTTCAGGCGATCGGGAATCGACCCCCACACCTCGCTAGGTGCATGTGGCTTCATTTCCCATGCGAAGATTCCGTCCCATCTCACCCCGCGCGCCTCGTACATCTCCACCATCCAGCTTTGACTGGCCCCTCCTGCGCCGCTGTTGAATGTACTCGCACCCAAATCGAAGTAGTATGCCTTTGGTCTGTAGCCCGTTGTCTCGTCGCCCTGCAGTTTGTTGGATATGTTCCAGCTTACTACCAGGTAGTCCTTTGAAACAAGGTGGTCTTGTCCGCGTAAGCAAAACAGTGGGGATCTAGTCAAACCAGCGAGGGGTTCAATGTAGTCCACTGATGTCTCGCCTGTGCATTCGTTTTGAAATGTGAAAAAGGAGAATACATCTGAAGGCGGGGTTTTGGAAGAGAAGTTGTCTGTCCATGTTGAAATTTCACGTGTTTGCTTATTAGATGCCTCGCACACCTTTGTTTGCAAATCATCAATGTTATCAACCCAGTACTTCTCATAAGGCGAGGGGGTATAATCTACAAAACGCCATTTGCAGCCAGGACTGATTTTGTTCAGGTCCTGTTGTTTTTTCTCGGCTTGAACTACCACTCGTTGCTCTGAAATTGGCAGCAGGCATCGTGTGGACGCTAATACAAAAATCAATGCAATCAATGGAATTGCCGCCGTCTGCATCATCGTGTGCGAAAGGATTTTACCTAATGTATACACGGGCTCCAATACAACCCCACGCCGAGACAAAATGCAAAAATAAAAAATACTTGTATGCTGTGACCTATACAGCCTTCTAGAATTTCCTTAGATTTTAATTTTGTTGCAGCCTACATTTTGTACACACATCTGCCTATAAATTGGGAACCTCAGCCTTTCACCTCACCAAACTGGTCCGTGACACCTTTCCCACTTCTTAGTGGTTGAATGGGACACGTAGGCTTCATGCCTAAGAAACACAAGTCGTGATTCTATCACGCATCTCGATTCGGGCACACACACCCTGAATCAGCCTTGGCTTTCAAGGCCTACAAGCTCTTTGGGTCTCCAGTCACGATACCTCGGTTCAGCCGAGGGACGGGGCACGGAAGAACATTTCTCTAAGTACTTGTATTTCTAAAACCAATCAGAAATGGTTTATTAAAAACCCAACTGTTTCCTCCAAAGCAACACCTCACACCTCACACAAACGGCGCCTGATCTCGATGTAAGCAAGCATTTCGGCTCTGGTCAGAAAGTGCATGGGGTGGAAATCATGCCCACTGAAATCCAATGGAAATTTTTTGGTGTTGTCGTTGAGGCGCGTCTCGGCCACGACCTTCTGCTCCCTGGCCACATCAGGCGTCGGGATGCCGTTGATCAGCAGATCCCTGCGCACCTTGATGTACGCGCGCATGTTGGCGGCGGTTTCAAAATACGCAGGACAGACAGCAGCCGACCGATAATCACGAGGGAACGGTTTTTTCATACCAGCGCGTATCTTTGTCATGGTCATCTCATATGAAATGTCTTCGCGCGTAAGAGGCATGACGATTCTGTGCCATGGTGATGTTTGTGTTTATATACAATTGTACTGCATGAATTGGATTTGGAAAAAAAACATGTTTCGCCATGGAAAAAAACATTCTTTGCCATAGAAAAAAAAATATATTTCTTGCCTTGAAAAAAAACCATTCCATGGAAACCATCAAGTGCGCCATCTTCGACTCCATTTCATCGTCGCACGGCGCGTGTACTCTGAACCTGAATGACCTGTGCATTTCAGTGTGCGTGCATGAGTTTCCGGACTATGTGATGTACATCTATCCTGACGAGCGGCAGACCCACTTCATGTGCCACTATGCTCATCGCGAGGACTTGCAGGCGTGTGCTGATGTGAGCGCCGAGAAGAGGGCGTGGAAGGAGCAGGCGGTGCTTCAGATGCCACGCAAGGTCGATGGTAATCTGCGTTGCTTTGTCAAGGTGGCATGCGACTACGTGCGCGACGCCGTGGAGCGTATGAAGCTCAGGAAAGAGCTCACTGGCCGTGGGGCGTATGTGAAGATCAAGACGTTTGCCGAAGCCAAGCAAGAGATTCTCCTCAACCCCAAACCGCGCCCCGCTGCGAAGGTCAATCCGCCGCCTGTTTGTCCCCGGCATGCACAGGTGCACTGGGAGGCCGCGAAGAAGCGCAGGACGCTGGAACGCATCGGACAGGCCAAGTCCTCCACTACTGTGTATGTATGGAAAGAATCACACAACCTCAAGCACTCCGCTCGCCACGAAGCGCCCTCTGTACTGCAGCCTGGGCACGAAGACCTTGGCCTGCACGTAGCGAGCCGGTCTCCGTCGTCTGGTGAGCTTGAGCATGGTGCCGGGGCGGATGATTAGGGCGTGTTCGAAGGACGAGCAAGACGCGCTGCGTGCGACGACGCGCACGTCGAACTGCTTAGGGGAACGCTCGCGCATGCAGAGAGTGAGGGCGCCGAGCACGCATCGGAACTTTGGATTGTCTGCCATGGATGAAAGGTGCGGGATTTCAATAAATACAAGTGATGAGGGAAATGTTATTCCGTGCCCCACGCCGAGACAAAATACAAAAATAAAAATACTTGTATGCCATGACCTATACAGCCTTCCGGAATTTCCTTAGATTTTAATTTTGTTGCAGCCTACATTTTGTACATACATCTGCCTATAAAATGGGAACCTCGGCCTTTCACCTCACCAAACTGGTCCGTGACACCGTTCCCATTTCTTAGTGGTTGAATGGGACACGTAGGCTTCGTGCCCAAAACACACAAGTCGTGATTCTATCACGCATCTCGATTCGGGCACACACACCCCGAGTCAGCCTTGGCTTTCAAGGCCTACAAGCTCTTTGGGTCTCCAGTCACGATACCTTGGTTCAGCCAAGGGACGGGGCACGGAAGAACATTTCCCTCAGTAATTGTATTACACGTACTCGATAATCGGCACACCGTCGATCACACCGTCGCATAGGTCAAAATCCGACGGGATCTTGAAGCAGTCGAATCCTTGGCCGAGCAGCCGTGCCAACGTGTCGTTGGACAGATTGCGAACCCCTTCCAACACCACAATGCCAGTAGTAGTATCGCCCACAATTGCCTTGAGCGAATCGCCCTTGAGATTGCGCACATTGGAGCGCACTTCGACCTTTGAGAGCGTGGCGGCGACGCCCGGTGCGGGCAGGCATAGAGCGGCCGCGTTTCTCTGGTACGGGTCCTTGAGAGTGGACTTGGCATCGAAAAATTCGGTCATGGGCGCTGGTGATTGGGTAGTTGGGGTGTCTTATATATTCCATGTCCTCCTGAAAACAGAATTGTTTTGGTCTGATACATAATTGCCAATACATATACTTCGATGGTCCGCACAACCGATGACGCCATGGCGAGCTTGGCCAGCGGGGCGTCCTTGGCGCAGCTCCCGGTCATGCTTGCGCTGGTGTCTTACTACAGCGACCCGCTGTTTACCATGTACACCACGAATTTGAGGAATGTGACCAACACGCGAGACATAGACATCGAGTTGGAGGACTTCAGTGCGTCGGTGCTGTACACGACCACCTCGGCCATTGTGGCCCTGTTCGCGCTGACCTCTCGAAAGAATTCATTCACCAGCAGTCATTACTACACGGCCGAGGCATTGGAAGAAGCCCAGATGTGGGACATGATCTTTTGGTTCGCTGTGATTTTGCAGCACACGTGTATCGTTACGTTCATGTGCTCGCCCATCGATTGGTATTTTTTGGCACTCACAGTGACGGGCATCACGCTCATGTTGATGTTGCTGTCGCGTTTGCCGCTGGTCCAATCTGGCAGATCCCGCGAAAACGTGCTGCTGCTGTTGTATGGGCTGCTCTTCGTCTTGCTGTACAGCGCGGTCCGTCGGCACGGGCATGTCGGATTCATGGTTGGGCTGTTTGTCATGGACAATTTGATTCTGATAGGCCACACCTACGACCAGTCCCCGGATATGCTGACCGTGAGCAACGGCCGGCTGTGCTACACGTCTGGGATGAGTGCTATGATACTGTTCAGTTATGCTAGACTATAACCACGCGGTCAATCTGAGCGACAGAGTACAATAGATCCGTCTGTCCATCAGGCAGTATGCCCACCGACCACAACTTGCTGGTCCTGTTCTTGACCACGGGATACACCATCATGCTGGGGGGCGTGTGGCTGTGGACGTGCTGGCAATGAATCGCGTTTGCTTTTAGGCCAGAGATGTATAAAAGCAGGGCGATGGTGGCTGCCGAATGTCTGTTCGCTCATCTCAGACCAATAAACCGAACTCGGGGTCGTCTAACAGCGCCATCGATTTCAAGAGTGAGTTTGTCAACTCCACTGCCGCTTTTGCCGCCAGTCACGACCAGACCGTCAACCATATCCTTTCGCGATTGGATCAGCTTCAGTCCAAGATCTCCACCCAGCCCGAGCCCTCGCAGGCCCCCACTCGCGTCGCTGCTCAGCGGCAGGCTCCTGCTTCTTCGGACCTGAATGCACGCCTGAGTGTTCTGGAGGACGTGCACGAGAATGCTCTGCAGCGTCTGAGCTCGCGCTTCGAGAATGTGGAGCGGAAGCTCACGGAGAACAAGGAGGCGGAGGGCCTCATGTCGCAGATTGTGACCAAGTTCGCCCAGGTTGAGTCCAAGCTGCACTCGGCGACCTTGGTCAGTGATCGCGTGGCGAAGGTCGAGGCTAAGCTTCAGTCCAAGATCGCCGAGCTCGAGAGTCGGCTCAAGCCGGACCCTGAGCAGGAGCGTTTGCTCGCGCGCATCAACGCCAAGCTGGATCGTCTGGAGGAGGGTGGGATGGCCTCAAAGCGCGTGGAGCCCTCTCCTACTCTCGTGGGCGCCGAGCGTGCTGATCGCATTAACTATCTGCAGGACCGCATTGCAAAGCTTAATGAGCTGAAGTCTAAGTATCAGGCGGAGGCCAAGACTCTGTCGTGAGCTGTGTTTTTATTTTCCCTTAAGGCTAATCTTATTTATTAAACTTCCATTTTCATGTTCCGGTCGCTGTAGGGGTGTCAATTAATTTTTCCGAGTCGGGGCACACAAGCGGAGTGTAGGTTTTGTTCGCCATGTAGGAGCTGTAGCTATAGACCTTCATTGCCATGTCAGAGAGCATGGAGATGAAGACAAAATCAAACTGTGTAAATGAGAGGAAGAATTTAAAAATGTACGAAAGGTGCACGTAGCCATAGTATGTCTCGAGGATGCACAGGCATGTGAATTTGGAGTATGGTAGGGTTTTTGTTTTGGGGTCCACTATGGTCGTGGTGGCCCAGGGGATAATGGAGTCATGGCCAAAGCTCTTGATCAACGTGTCTATGCAGCAATACAGGCTCAGCAACACCCATTCGGTCCACGTATCAATGGGCACTGTCATAAAGTGCAGCTTTTCGGACGGTCCAAATCGGAAAAAGTTGCTGTGCAATACCCCCAGCGAGAAGAAGATGATCAGCACGGCCAGGGACCACACGACCATGATCAAGGTGGTGAGACGCTTGTCTGTGAAGATGAGAGTGGGGATCATTTCGCGCTTTGCGTGCTTGGGGTATATGTACTTTGTGTTAAAGATCAGTCACTAGGCTCCAGCAAGGCTTTTCTTAAGTGTCTTGAATGCATCTGCACACAATGATTCAACCTCTAGCATGTCATACATAAAGGCAGCATGTCTGCTGTTCCATATGCCCCTGATCCATGCATACTTTTACATACCCAACGAGTCTGACAACTGGCTCAATCACCTGGTCACCAAGTGGGACCCCCCGTACGCGCACTGTGATATTCAATTTCAAGACGGGATGGCGTCGTCTGTGTTTAGAGGGGAGAAAATCTATTGGAAAACGCGGCGATTCTCCAAGCCCGGTTATTCGCGCGTGACGCTTGCAGTGAATCAGGCCGAGTATGACAGGGCATATGAGCTGTGTCGCAGACGATATACGTCGTCCGTTGAATTTGACGCGGTGGGCATGTTCTCGCTGCCGATGGCGACGATGGTCAACACCCATCGCAACACTCACACCTTCTGCAGCAAGCACTGCACTGAAGTGCTACAGACCGCAGGGGTTCGGTCGGTCATGAATCTGACGCCTCAGGCCATGACTCCAAGCGCACTGCGGCGGGTCCTCCAGGACGAGTCGGTGCTTCATACAGATCGTATTGATCTGCGGATTCAAGACCTGGGGGCAGTCTCATCAAGGACAGGCAATGCTTGTGGTTCAAAATGATGCCCGGGGTCAAGTCGATGGTGGCAGCAGACCCTGATGTTGTTGGTGGAGGAGGTGGTTTGTTTGTAGGGGTTTCAATTGGTGGTTGGGTTTTGACAGTTGGCGGTTGAGGTGGTTGATTTTTGACGTTTGTTTTTGCAGCTGGCTGCATGATAGGCGATTGAGTTTTGACGGTCGGCGGTTCGGCAGGAGGAGCGGGTGGTGGTTCGGGTGGTTTTGTCTCTGGGATTCCGTCCACTGGCGTGGGAAGCTCGACTGCTGTTTCGATTGCGGGTGGTGGTTTGCTCCTCCCTGTTTTACAGCAGCATATGCATGCCCAGCACACCCCGCAGGCAGCCACGGTGGTGATCCAGACGCCAATGGCAACCGGTGCCACCAAGGGCGGGATTTGGGAAAGGAGGTCGAATCCAGCCGACCCTCCCGCTCCAGAGGAGACAATGACCACCGGGGCGATGGTGTCCCGACAGAACTCTGACAGTCTGCGGGTTAGATGGTATGTGGTGTTTGTCTCGTTGGCGGTAACGATGGCTGCTTGGACACGGGTGATGTGGACTAGCTGGAAGAGGCGGACTTCGGTGTGGTCGGGGAAGTAGAGGTTCCTAACTTCGGCGCCTGTGGGCGTCTCTGACTGCACTGAGAGCAAAGTGGCGGGTCCAAAGCTCCGGGATAGGATCTGTTCGTACTGTGCGGGGTTGAACTTGACGGAGTTGATCAGGAAGACTGTGTTGAGGAGGAGATCGCAGGCAGTGGGTGATAGGAGGAGAGGAGCAAGGAGCATGAGCATGTTCAGTCGGGCGAGCATTCGAGTTTTGAGATGAAGAGTGCTATATATGTGATTTTGTTTCATTTCGATCAGGCTTTGGCACAGTGCTCACATCTAGGCACTCTCGGGGGACGACGGAAGCACGGGCGACGGGGCGACCCAGTTGTCCTCGGGAGACGATGGAAGAACGGGAGAGGGGATCACCATGTTGGGGGACGATGGAAGTACTGGTGACGGAATGATCACGTTGTCCTCGGGAGACGATGGAAGCACTTCTCCGTCTTCAGGAGACGAAGGCATGACAGGAGACGGGATGACCGGTCTGTCCTCTGCGGGGTCAATAAATGACAGAGATGGTGAGATCAGCACCACGGTTTTCTCACTGATCACAGTGCGTGCCAGTGGGATGTCCAGCTTGGTTTTGTCGAACGAGTAGTTCTTCAGTCCACTGTGGTGGCTCTGGACGAAAGCGAAAAAGCACTCAACGCCGTCGTTCCACACGCGCGCGAACTGGTTGTGCTCGACCATCATGTTGAAGAGAACCGTCGCCCCCGCTTGCACGTCCTTGACTTTCCTCCGTTTGGCATGCGGATTGTAGTCCACCAACATCAGCTCATCCGATTCGGATTCAGACCGTTCGCGGTCAATGATGGGCGGTCCAATTGCCTTGTTTCTCGGCGCGTTGCGCATTCTTCCTGTGACGCTAGGTTCGCGTTCCTTAAATACAGCTTGACTGGCTACTGTCTCTTTACGACATACTGCTTGACCAGGGCAAATATCACATCCCATCCCGTCTCAATGTCCTGCAGCGATCGCGCACCCGTGAGCACTACTTTGCCCGAGAAGAACATGAGGGCCACCACTTTAAGGCTAGGATAACGGAAAATGAGCCCTGGAAAAATGTGGGACTGGTAGGTGGAATGGATGTGATGGCGTTCGTATATGGCCTCAATGTCTAATATCTCCCCATCTTCCACTGCCAGTTCGCAATGGCTCACCACGTTTTGAATCTCAAAGCCAGTGGTCATGAAACGCTGACCGACGCACGCCTCGCGGAGCAGGTGCCGCACGCGGTAGACCGAGAGCAGAGCCTCTGCTGCTGATTTGGACCCAGTGATGACGAGCTTGCCCGACGTGAAGAGCAGGATCGTGCAGTTGGGCCGGACGAGCCGGAGAGTGACCGCCGCGAATTTTCTACGGTTGAACGATGAGAAACGGAAGATCTGTTTGAGTCTGTCCAGCTGTAGCGGCGCGGGGGTGTCTATCTGGGCCGTGGCCACTATGTTGTGGATGAATGGGACGGGTTTCATTTTAGAGGGGAGGCGGAATCACAGGATGAGGGAGAGGTTCTATTTTTTTTTAATCCATGCGACTCACGGGGAGTTGTGCACGTCGGTCGCGTCAGAGTCGTAATAGATGGACTCGTCGCCGTCCTCGATGTGGTTGGGAATCACGGCCAGCGCAGAGCCTATGAAAGACTTCACGTATTCAAACCCAGCCTCGTCCAGGACCTCAGGATTCGCTTCTTTGTACTGGGGAAAAAATTCGTCTTCCCACATGCCAATGTTGAGGTCGCAGAAGGCAGCAAGAGTCGTCTTCATAGTACCAGCATTTGCAGAACGCCAGCCCGGGTCCTCTCCACCTTCCTCGATGAATCGACGCGCATCGTATTGGAGCTGTTCCATGATGCTCTCCTGCACAATGTCCACACACTTGACTGCTTCCTCGTACGCCCGTTCGTGCATTTCGGGTGAAAGATCATCCAAATCCTCCATTTCCTCAAAATAGTCTCTGAAATCCTCGGTGCGCACATACTGGAGCCCTGGCTTTATCGGGGTGAACACCCGTTTGATGTGCTCCGCCATGATTTGTTCTGGATCGCCTTCCATATTCTGTAGCGAGTGAATTAAATTGAGCAGTTTATATACATGACACGGAGCAGTTGAAATGATCAGACCATAGCATGGTTTGAGTGTTTTTTTAACATATCCACCATATTATCATTCCCACGGACAGAACTTGTGAATAAATACACAACACTGCATACACATCCTCTGGACTTTCAATCTCATGGTCGTGTTCAATAATCATCATCTTGTAATCTCTGTGTGCCTTTTCTGCATTGGAACTGCATTTCAATTACAAGGAGTGTTTGGCGACCCCATGCTGCAACAGATGGCAATTGTCGTCACATGGCTGCCCTGTGTGCTTTTTTGGCTGAATCATTATTATTATCAGGATAGTTCTTCGTGTCCAGAGCAATCAATCAACACAGTTGAAACAGTTTAAACCGCTGCTTTATTATTTCCACCACCGCGCGCTTACTAAAAAGCCCGTCCCCTTGGCAAAGGATGCCACGTCAGCCGCAGCATGCAGAACCACTGTCTTCTGTGCGGAAACCCAGACCCGACTCCTGGCTTCTACCCAGCCCCGTTCATAAAGGATCTCATCAAGGAGCGCTGTGCGACAGGGCCGTTGATCTATCCTCTGGTCATGGCGTGGGATGGGACGCAGGAAATCTGTGTGTGCAGGCTGTGCTTCCACCAGCTGAAGCGCCGCAAACGGACTGCCATCAAAACCCAGCCCCTCCCGATGGACGCCACCCTGCTGCAGACCATTGTCCCGGGGTATATGCGGCAGCAGGACTCCAGGACCCGCGAGCGGATGTGTGTGGCTTTGACGACGCCTGGGAACAGCTACTCACGCAGCTTCGAGGCAACCCAGATCTTGTTGCAGTCGAACCGCCTGGAAAGCTGGTGGCACCACAACCTGAAGACGGAGTTCTTCTCCCACAAGAGCACGGCGCGCCTGATTCGCAAGTCGGGACTGTGAGGTCGGCGTTCAAGTCTCTGTGGGTCGTGAACACCGAGGATTGGGTGGATGTAGAGTACGCGCTGCGCAAGCTCCTGCGGTGTGAGAGCACCGACTGCCACGCGTTCTACAGCATAGGGTACGTCTACTTTCGATCGTGTGTGGTGTCGCACGTGGCGCGCCCAGGCCAGTACCTCGAGGCGGGAATGCTGTACAGATTTCCAGAGACCGAAGTCGTGGTGGAGATCCTGCAGGCGGCAGAGGAGGGAGTGGTGGAGGTGGCCTGCTATTTGGAGTATGTGCCATGAAGGCCTGTGGGTGTAAGAATGAGACATCTCAGTGTATCAAATACAAAACACTCTACGTGGGGTTTAAAAGCAAATGAACTTGCTGCTTCTTGCACATGATAACTGTAATCAAAGAATCATCCTCCTCAAATCCTCAACACACAATGTCCTTACCACACACCCTAGCAAGGAATGCTCATCCCATCCTGCCATGCACACCGCCAAGCGCCTCTTCTCACAAAACCGCCGCCACGCGCGTTGGATGACGCGGACCGGTTGACTGCCTATTAAAAAGTCGCTGCGGTTGAACTTAAAGTTGGTAAGCATGCCAAAGCTCCCAGAAGAATCAGAGATTGTGATGGATAAAAAACCAAAACAATCTGACGGTCTGTCCAACCCCATCACGGCCACATCGAGACTGAGTGGATGCTTCATCGAACATATGTCTATCATAAAATGTTTTGAGATCTGCAAGAAATACGCTCGAGGACGGGTCGTATAGTTGGGCTGCAGCAGGAGGAGCTGCATCTGTGGCAGAAAGCGGAACTCATTCTCACGCAGACCACATTGTATGAGCATTTACAGCCGTGGGATGCCATGGTGTAAACGGCTTGTAGTGTGGTGTTTTTTAGAAGGGAAGGGCTTCATATTTAAATTAGAGCTATTTGCCCTTTCAAATGTGCGTCTTACGTCTCCTACTCCTTTCTGTCACGTGTGGCATTGTCTTCTCTGCACAACAAACCGCCATCGTGTATGCGCATTTTAGCGACGCGCTTGGCGATGACAACCTTGATTTTTTCCTGAAATACGGTGGGATTGTGTCCAAGCCAGAGTACAGATACATCTTTGTTGTCAGCGGCCCGCCTTCTGAACGAGCGTCTCAGGCCCTTGACACAGCACAGCGTGAGCATCCCCTGACAGTTGAGTGGCATGTCCGCGAAAACAAGGGATATGACTTTTGCGCTTGGAGCGAGGCCTTGTATGGCACGCTTCCAGTGCGCGCGCGTCTGTCGGATATGCGCTACTTCATCCTGCTCAACAAGTCTGTGCGAGGGCCGTTTCTGCCTCCATACTTGACACAGGTCGATTGGCCCGAGCTTTTCACTGCACCCCTTGAAGAAAAGGGAGTGGGGCTTAGCGGTACGTCTGTGAACTGTGACAGATGGGAATCAGAACTGCATCTCCAGAGCATGGTGCTTGCGTTCAATGCGACGATTAAGGACACAATTGCACGAAACCATGTCAAGTGCTGGCCTGACAAAAATACAGCAATACAGCAAGGCGAAATTGGGTTCTCGCGCTCGATCATTGGTGCAGGGCATCGTCTAGCCAGCACAATGGCGGCCTTTGGGAGCAGGCCTCTGCCAAACGAGGAGACCAACACCATATGCGAAGGACTGAGGTCGCGAAATACGGGCGTTTACGACTCGGCGGATCCTTATTATCAAAACAATGCAGGCGGCATTTCGCTTCATCCGCTTGAGATGATATTCTTCAAGAGCAACAGAAACGTAGACCCCGAGGTTCTAAGCGCCTACACTGCGTTTTATGAGCGCAGCATTCCTGATTGGGGGCAGCATCGCAGCTGGGAAAGCTGGGCGAGGACGCAGTGGCGTAGGTTGTGGGTGTGGTGACTTTGGTTGAGATGTGAGATACTTTGACTATATAAATTCTGTTCACTCGACTTATGTGGTCACCCAATGAACTATCCCGTCTTCTCGTCTGACCACAGTCCATATCAGGCATTTCTAGACGTAGTCGAGGTTTCGTCGGTAAAAGTCGGCGCTCGTTCCCTTGCAATGCTGTGCATGGTAAACAAAGAAACCAGGGAGAGGGGTTTCCCTTTGCTGAAAAAGTCCCTGAAGCTGGAGAGGCTCCTTTTTCCCAAACCCCTCAGCAAACTCCTGCTCTTCGATGCAAACAGGCATTACATGACGATTCAGCACGTAGAAGGGATCGCTTTCAAAGTACGTGTTGCGGAGGTGAGTTATTTGCTCCTTAAGGACAATGCAAGTGTGTATTACGAGAACTCTGTTGGACAGCGGCTTCAATCCTTCGGAGGGATTTGCGATATTTTCCCTCTGATCATCAAGGCCCTTGATGCTAAGAGAGGTGTGAGGCTGGCATCTAAGCGTCTGGGAGTACCTGTAAAGACGCAGATGTGGTTTGAAAATGTCGATAACACCCCACATGCTGTTTTGGGAAAACTCAATCTCCTGGTTTACGTGGACATCAAGCACACTGATCTCATGGTCGCTGCGCGTCGTCGGTTCAACCGCGCATATAGTATGTATGAGGGGTTTGGATCGGGTGAGGGCGTAAAGCTCTGCTTGCTGCTTCAGTGCATCAAATTCGATTGAGAACAGGGCACAATGTGGTGTTAAATGAATTTGACGTTGCATTTACTCTCTTAAAAAATCATAGGCACTCAATACGCCTTGCACATCCCCTCCAACTGCTCCCACACGCCATGCACAGACGGCGCGGTGCTCGGCTCGGGTTCCTTGCGCTTCTTGCTTTCCTGGAACTCCCCCTCCACGGTTTTCTTGAGGTTGTTATAATCCTCCGTAAGCTTTTGAATGGTGTTCACCTGGTGCTTGTGCGCAGCCGAAGCGCAACACACTACCTTCCACACCCCCGTCTCGTCCCCGTTGTCTGCAAATCGCTTGCAACTGGTCAGAAACTCCTCCTTCAAGGTATCGGGCACCAGTTTCTCATCCATGTCCTTAATCCAATCACGTACCTTTCCATTAAACTCCTCCTTCATGGCCTCGCGCTTGGCTTCAGTGAGCCTTTGATTAGTATGGTTCAAAGATTCCGCCTGCCGCTTCGCCTCTTCCTCGCGTTGTTTGGATTCCTTCAGCTCGTTGTCCTTTGCAGCCAGTTGCTTCTGCAGCTGCTCGATGTGCGAAAGCACGGAGCCAATGTCCTTCGGTGAAGAATCCATTCTGCATCGCCCTGGCGTGCGTTCTTATATACAGTATGCTTTTCACGCACAGGCTTCCGTTCATTTTGATCTTGTGGTGGTTTGTGCGGTGCTAACTGAGCATGTGGGTATTCCCGCTGCTGCTGCTGTTCTGTGTGTGAAGCTTATAATAAGGCATCCTGGTGGGATCGCTTTTGTATAAATTTATTGCTTGATTTTGTAACTTCAGATACGAATCTATCATTTTCGGGTCCAAGCCCATATTATTGCCCTGTGCGTCCACCTTGTACAGGTCGTGTTTCATCTTTCCTTCCAGGTCAAACAGACTGCGCAACATCATACCCACGCGAATCACTGGGTTGAGTGTGTGTGAGGTGATATGCTCTTTGACCATCGCCTCGGTCATTGGCTCGTTGTCCGACATCCCTTGGTTGCGATTGTTGAGCTCGACGAATACCTCGTGTGAAATAATCTCCAGGTCCATGAACCCAATGTTTTCCTCTATGAATTGGTTCATCAAGGCCACGTCCTTGTGCGTGTTGAACCTGCACATGAAGCACGACGTGGACAGAGACATGCGTTGAATACGAGTGAAAGGATTTATATACAGTCGGTATATATTTACCCCGACCACGCCAACCAATGCTGTGGTCTTTCTTGTTGGCTTTGTTTGCCACTACAGCTGTGGTCGCTCACGACAATGATTTTCACTTCAACGACGGTATGTCGATGACAGACAGGGTGGCAGGCTTCCTTGTGTTCCTAGTAATTGGCGTAGCCATCTTTTTTGCATGCTCAACCCCATGCATGTGGCTGGACGGCCCGCATCGCGACCGCAGTGACGTGATCAAGGTGCAGATTGTGGAGAGAGATGTCCACCGACACTCGTCGGATAGGGTGTGAAGAAATAAAAAATCTCCTCCTTACCACGGCCGCCTGTGTGGTGTGCGGGCCATATGGAGGAACTCTTTCTGCGAAACACCCAGCACTTACGCAAAATGTTTACTTACATGTGCTCTCAATGCACCGCCCCAGAAGACCCAATATCGAATATGGCGTGTCAGTTTCTGCATGGTCGTTTGCACATCTCGTTTGGCATCTCGGGCATAGCCTTCTTTGAAGACGGGGTCATATATCCATACTTTTATCTCACGCGTGAACAGCGGCTCTACCTTTACTCAATCGCCGGCGCCATTGCGCGCGACCAGCACGCCACAGCCCCACAGCGCTATCGCTTTTGCAATGGCTGCCTGGTGCTTACTGATTATACGGGAAAGACGCTGGACCAGCGCCTGGTATGGCAGGTGATTTTGGAGTGTGTGGCAGCGAGCACCAAGCATCAGTCCTGTCTCAAAATGCTTGCCAACGTGGTCATCCAGCGCATCCTGTGCAGATCACAGCACTCCAAAGACGTAACGGTCTATGTGTATGAGCTCGCCGATGAGATCTTTGACAAGGAGCCAGCCATTGATCATGCAGCGGGAGAAGAAGATGAGTCCAATTTAACCAAGACATAAGCAAGCGTGCCCATGGCCACCACGAGCATCATTTCCAAGAGTGTGTGCTTTATCTCGGGGAACATCTCTCTGCGATTGATGCGCTTGTTTGCCAACGAAACCACCATGCGCTCTCCGCTGCGCAGGAAAAACCGACCAATGTAGGCCTGGACGAGCAGGTCTGCCTGTGATTGATTGTGTAGTGTAATGCTGTCCTTGAGGACGCCCTGAAAAAATGAAGAGGCTGCTGTTATGGGGATGTTGTCTTCGGTGACCAGATGTTCATTTAATGCTTCGAGAAGCATGACATCATCCATTGCAAAATTTAACCGTGTCATGTTTAAGTACTCTCGCCTAAACTGCACGCTGCATCAACTACATTTCTTGGCGAAGATGTGTTGTTGGGCGACGGGGTCGACGAGCGGGGCAGGGATGCTTCCGACGGGGATGGAGGGCATGTCTTTGTGGCGGTACGAAAGTCCTTTAGCGCCAGACGCAAGTCTGTCATCTTCTCAAACACAACCCCGGCTTCCACAGGAAACTCAGTGTGGGTTTTTTCAAACTGGGCAAAGTCCTCCATAAACAGACAGTTCATCGTATTTTGATTCTGGTTCAATTATATAGCCACGCAGAGCATTACACGTCTACGGGGCGTTTGTTGGTGCAAAGGCCGGCAGCTGCTGGTGGAATACAACCACTGGAATCCTGGGTCTCGTTGACACTGCCCAATACTCGGGCTTCACACATTCATTCATAAGAAACATGCAAGGCATGAAGCTCATGTGGCTCCGCCATCTCCAAAGTCTTTTATACACAATGCCTAGACAGTGTCGTCCTTGGGTTGTTCATCCTCCGGCGCTGTATCGGCCTCGTCGTTGGTCTGTTCTTCCGCGGGTCCATCATCCTCCACTTCCTCCTCGTCGCCTTCCCCTTCGTCCGACGTCACAAACGAATCGTCGTCGCTGTACCCGTCGTCCTCGGTGTCCTCCTCGTCCTCCTGCTATGACTCTGTCATCTGCTGCAAAAAACAAAACAAAAAATGAAATTCACCCACTTCTTCCTCTTCCTCCTCTCCTTCCTCCTCGTCATCGTCCTCTTCTTCGTCCTCGCTCTCCGACGAGAAGTCGCTCTCGTTGTTGACCACCTCGTCCGCCTGATCCATGGCGACGTCTGCCCCCTCCACCTGCTGCGCGACTCCGCGTGACCGCGTATGCTTTACGACAGCGGTCTCGGATCGATCAGATTCCTCCTCTTCAGAAGAAGGCTGCCACGTCGAGTCTGAGTCGTCTTCAGACCCTCCTGACTCAGTCTCGCTCGCCTCGAATTTGCGTTTCTTTTCATTTTCCATTGTGTGAAAACGCAAACATGAAAACCACGTATGCAGTGCCAGAATTTTTTTTTTGTGATCACACGGAGAGTGTGTGCACCCTGTGGACGATTCAAGTCTGTACGTTACATAAAACAGTCAACATCCCGCATGCGATGTTAACGCTGCAACATCTTTACACGGCATACGATGTCACCCACCGTCCGCCCGAACCAGAGCGTCTGCTCAGCACTATGCAGCACTTTTGCAAGCGAAGGCGCACACGGGCCAGTCTAAGCGCGTTCGATCGGATCAACCAATGTCGGAGAGGGCTGGAGGCTCTGGACAGACAGGGGTGGCTGCGGAGCTATCACCAGCGGCAATTCCACGAGCAGTTCATCAGGGCGTGTGCGCGAATCTTTTACAAAACCGAACCGCCCGGCACATTTCAACGAGACCACCAACGTCTTTTGCAAGTCAATGGGTGGACCAATCTGTCACAAGAGATCCTGATATCAACGCCACGAAGATGTGAGTATATTTATTAAGAATGGAAATTGACATACTAATCACACACTAATCACAGTTGGCAAGACCATCTCCGTCAGCCTGTTCGCCGCCGCGATCCTCTTCAGTGCTCCGCGAGTGGAGCTGAGCATCTACAGCACCTGCAAACGAATCAGTCAGAAGCTGCTCCGCAATGTGAAGAAATTCCTGGACCTGATCTACACCGAGCTGGACGTGCATCCGTTCAAGATCGTCCGATCCAACTGCGAGGAGCTCATGGTGCTGGGACCGGAGTCGAGCCAGGACATCCGCATGGTCAACAGCTACCCGTCCAAGGTGAGATCACGACATGACTTGGCTTGTAGAGTTGAGTCCCAGTCGCTTGGTCAGCAGAGCGGTGTCGTCCGAGTAGAAGTGAAAGAGCTTGGACACCCCGTCCATACAGGCGAAGGCGCGCATCGCCCCGATCTTCAGGTTGTTGGGATCAGAGTTGAATGCATTGGCTTCCGCAGTCGCCGTTGCGAGCAGAGATGCCAGGGGATGCTTCTCGTTCGCCAGAATATGCACCATGCACGTGATGTAGGGTCGGTTGGGCTCGAGTTCCTTGAAGCCCTTGAAAGGCTCGATAGGAACCCAATTCATGGACTCGCGTAGCTCATCGTGATCCACCAGAGGTGGGTGAATCTCCGCGCGTCTGTCCTTGATGTACTGTTTCAGCTGATCCAATTCTCCTGATTCCAACACCTTGCCCGTCATGGGCATGTAGACCTTCACGCTCTCATCTGCCAGATACTCCATGTCCACCCCGTATGTAAGCTTACCCTCGCCTATCTGCGAACCCAGCATGGATTCGTTCTGACAGAAGGCCGTTCGGTAGAACGAGCCGTGCGAGTGTGTCAGGTGGACGGCTATCTTGGTCTGAAGACCCGAGGAGGTGAAAGTGTTGAATGGCTCAGAGTAACTGAGCGAGTTGGCCACGTCCGAGAGCGTCAACACATGGCCGCCCAGACGAATGCGCCGAGGGTCTTGATCATCGGTGGTGCACGCAGTGCCTTCGAGCATGACCACGTGGTAGTTGTTGGGGTCGTTGCACACCATAGACGCGCACGCGTGGCCTTGGATTTGTGTCTTGCTCTTGTCGCCCATAGACGCGCCATTTGCAGTGACGAGGGTGATTTTGCACTCTATGGTTTTCTTCGACACACGCTCGCCCAGAAACAAGGCCATGTCCATAAGCTTGTTCTGGTATTGAGTGCCCATGTTACAAAACAGCTTCTTCGGAAAGTAGCGCTTCATCAGGTTGTTATACGGCAGGTACGCGTCCTCCTTGTTGAAATCCGCGCTGTGCGTTTCGTACATGTAGCCCAGATGGTTGGTCAGGTTCTGTATGGTGACCGCCAGCCCCTCGCAGTCGTCGGTTTGCAGCGTCCCGTACCCCTGCAGCACCGCGTGCGGGTGGGAGTAGGGTCGCTTGAAAATCTCCGACAGCATCGTGCGCTTCTTCGTGTACTGTGCGGGGTCGTCTGTCAGGGTCAAATCGGGTGTGTAGGGCACAGCGCTGGCCGAACGCATGGGCGCCTGGGCGTAGGAGGAAATGAAGTTGGTCAGGTCCTTGATCGGCATGGCCTTGACCTGCTCAGGCGTCACTGAGTTAGTGTGCAGCGTCTCTGCGAGCAAGTAAGTGCACAGCCACGGCGGAACCGCCTCTGGTTCGTTAAAATCGTGGTGGTACATGGTGTAGATGGTGGCCTCGTTCTCCATCATGTGGGCGGTGAGCACTGACTGAAACATGTGGCCTCCGTTGTCGCTGGTGATCAGCGTGTTGGAATCCAATCCCGTGCTGATGGATGTGTCCAGTTTTGTGATCATGTCCACGTATTTCTTGTTCTGCGAAAGCACAGAGGGCGTGACCGCGTTGGCGTTGTATAGTTTGAGCAAGTCGGTGTGCATGCCTCGGCTGTGATCCTCGTTGCGGCGGAATTGCATGCGCACGGCGTTGGTGGTGAAGTTTGAACTGGTCTCGAATTTCAGGCCGTCCTTGACCCTGTCCGCGAGCTCGACCAGCGTCATGTGGCCTGCGCACACAGGCTTCAGCATGCCGTCGTCGTTGTCTCGGAAATAAAAATGAAACTTGACGCGGTCGGTTAGTTTGACATCGGTGGACTTGGGCTCCATAACAAAATCCACAGACATATACCCGTTTTCCGACACGGGTGCGTTCAGGTGGGTGCATCCATCGCGATTGGTAATGTAGACAGCAGTGATGGTATCTGCTGGGAATTTCCCCTTTTCAGAGTACGTGGATAAATCTGCATCAAAGCGTATCCGCAAGGACATGACACCAGGCGTTGTGGGTCTCTTTAATACATAATGTGGTGTTTTTCGTGTCCATTTGCGTGTCTCCCTCCACAAAAATGCTCTTTAAAATGCTATTTAATCACCCTGTTCCGCGTTGTTCACATGGCGCTACACATAGCGTTCGAGAAATCGACGGATACGTTCATCAAGAAGCTCGTCAAATTCGTGAGCGGTCCGTATGTGCACACCGAGTTCATCATTACCGAAAAGGTATTCGACAATGAAGGCAATCACTCAGTGACACACATAGGATACACCACGTACATGCGCGAGAATTTCGGTCGCATCTTCCAGAAAGATTTCTGGTACGGCGACGAATACCACGACTTCTTGTCGTTGCAGGTGTCGCAGGAGGAGCTGTTCAGGATCAGCATGGCGTGTGAGGCGTGTGTCGAGAGCAAGATCCCATACAACACGTCCGACATGATGCTCTGCACTTTGCCTATGAGGAACCCCAAAGAACGTGATCTATACAGCTCCAAGACTCTCTTCTGTTCGCAAGCAATCGTCCTGTTGCTGCGCTCGTGTCTAGACCAAGACAACAAGCTCCAAGAGCCACTGGCCTTCGTAAACAGCCGAACAGTGACCCCCACGCGCCTGTACGAAATCCTCAAGCCCCATTGCGATCGCCACACGAAGGCCCAGGTTATGGATCATCAGAGGGCGTAAATCTCCTTCAGCAATGCCACCTTGCGCTCCAGCAAAGCCGTGCATTCATCAAACGCGTTATCCACTTGTCCCATTTCCGCTTTTATCTCAAGAACTTCAGCCAGTTGCAGCAGAGAGCCCATGTGACGCGTACCGTGTACCATCGCGCCTTCCATGGGCACATACATGGCAGTGTGGTCGCCCACGCCGGCCTCGGCTCGCTTGGCTATGGTGTTGAGCGAATCCTCGGTGTGTTTTGTTTTCAAAAAGGCCAGCAGGGATTTCAGTCGTCTGTTCACCGCAGTGAGCTCTACGAGGCGCGGGTCTTCCTTCGTTTCTGTGGAGGGCATTGTGAAACAGCGCTGTGGAAGGCTGGCACAAGGTCAGAGTCAGATAAAAATAAAGTGTGCATGGCAATTGGAAAAAAATTCATTCATTAAAACGAAACTTTTCGTATTCCAGCTGTATATAAATAATGAACTTTTATCAACAGTGACACAATGAACGACCCCGACAACAGTGACTCGATGAACGATCCTGACAACAGTGACTCGTTGAACGATCCCGAAAACAGCGACGCGTCTTCTTTCTTCGACTCTGACGATGATGACAGTCCTTATCTCGGGATTGAATGGGACGACGAGAGGGGTGTGGTAACCATGACTGCTGACATGACCTCTATTTTGCACAGTTGCCTTGGTCTCCTTCCCTTCCTCAATTTGCCTTTACGCGGGCCAGTCGCTTACACTCGTTCCATATTTCCCGAGCACGGGAACGAAAGGGCGTTCGAAGGATGTGGTTCGGTTCAGATCCGTCCACACGGGCCTGGTTTCTTTCAGTACCAGTTCTGTTGGACGATGCCCGATGAAGAAGACTTGGAGTATAACGCCAGCTGGGCTGGTAGGTTCTGGCTGACCTTCTCCAAATCAAACCCGATTGAGCGGGCACGCACGTGGGACGCGCAAATTTACATTGGCATCGATCCCAATAACATGGAGTCCATCATGGCTTTGACGTTAGTCCTTCATCTCCAGAATGATGTGTTCGAGAGAGTTTTCTTTAACGAGGAGATAATCACCAGTTTTGCTCGGTGGGAGCAACTGATTGAAACGGGGTTCAAGCCTGCAATGCAGTCATGTGCACTCCTGGACATCCCTGACGAAGAACATTCGGATCACTCTACCGACGTGGACGCGTCAGACGATTCCTCTGACATGGACGTGGACTGAGCAGGAGTGCACACAGTGCGTTTATGAACCTTCAACCAAGGAGACGCAGATGACGAGGAAGACGACGACGCGTCTGACATGGAACTCGACTGAGCAGTGCAACTGCGCTTGTCTGAGAGATGCGCCCTTTGAGTGCTGATGAGAAAAAGAGAGGTTGGATTTGAAACAAAATAAACTACTCTCATCCAAATACACGCGTGTGATCCCACTACTCGTCTTTAATCAAGACCACCAATGTTTTCCTCTGGCCTTGCATGCATAACTGCAGACAGCCGATGCAATCACTTCTTGACCGCCTTGCACGCCGGCTTGTGCTCCTTCCAGTTGCTTTGCTGGCAGCCCACGCAGCAGTAGTACGCCGTGTGGCATCCAGAACAACGAAGGAACTTGCGGTTGGTCTCGTGAACACAGCAGTGGGCACACACCGTGAGATTGTAGCGCTTGACGATCTTGCTTGCGCCGTCCATGGCGGTGTTCCAGTCGGAGATGATGCCGCGCTCATGGTGCACCATTTCGCGGACGCCCTGTATGAGGACCATCGGGAGCACGAGGGACTTGCACACCAGATCGTACACAGCGGGGAGGTTGATCATGGTGGACGTGAGGTCGTCGATCTTGCTCGTTTGCGCGAACTCCCATGACTTGCTTGTGGGCTTGGACGACACACTACCCACGAGCTGCATGTCGAACTTGCCGACCAAGAGAAGGTGGATGCGGAGCACGTTGGCCAGCTCCAGACGACGGAACGGCTCCCAGGAAATGGCCGCCGAGCTGTAGCTGAAGAACACCATCGGGGCTCGCTCGCCCATCAAGGCGCACAGTGCCATGCCGGCAAAGCAGTGCGAGAGGCGACGACGGTCCTCGTTGGAGATGAGGGTGTTGGGCATGGGATAAAACATGCAGCACTCGGACTTATTGCAGTTGACAGCGTCGTTGATGAGCTTCTGTTTGAACGACAGCGCCACTGTTTTGTAGTGTTTCATGGCGCGGTCAAAAAGCTTCTTCCTCGTCTCGGGATCCTCGTTCAACACGGCAGTGTAGCGGAAAAGGTGGCCAATCGTCTCGATCGCCGACAGCTCCGTGTCGTTGTACACCGCATCTTGTTTCACCTGAACCGATTTGAATACGGAGTGTGCGACGGTGAGGTCACAAGTCAACGGATTGCCGTAAAAGCACACGAACGGACTCCGGATTTCAGGAGCCGCATTGACCAACAGCGGAAGGTTGGTGGTTTTGCATAACCCGAATCCGTATTCCTTTTTCATGTTTCGGAAGATATGCAAACACTTGTGGACCTCAGCAATAATAGCATCTGGGCTATCGGCGGGGAATTGGAGCACTTCGATCGTCGTCATTTCTTCTGGACTGTAGAAAATAACCGTCGTACGTTATATACTATTTTTTTAATCACGTGTTTTTTTTAATAGGGGATTTCCAATCAGTGATTACACGATCAGTTAAAAAAACATCCATGCAGCGCTTGTAACAACGCCATGCTCCCAGATGCAATTGCGCTGATCGTGTTTTCAGCTATAAAACTCACCATCACTGCATTGGCAATATGGAAAACCCGTGCAGATTTTACAAACTGATTGACCACGCGTGTCTTGAATTTCACACGAATGCGAGGCCCGTGAGTCTTCAGATCAAGGTGGCCAAATGCGCTGGCGATGTGGACGCGTGGCTCAGCGCTGTGCAACCCACGGTGCTGGGGTTGGATATAGAATGGAAGCCCGTGTTCAACAAGAACGGAAAGCGCAACAGGGCGAGCCTGCTACAGCTATCCTACAAGGACAGCGCAATCCTGATTCAGCTGTTTTACGTGCCCGTGTCTCCCATGCTCCGTGAGATTCTGGCAGACGAACGCGTGAAGAAGGTGGGCGTGGGCATTTTGGGGGACGCTGCCATGATGGAGCACGACTGGGGTGTAGTCATCAATGGATCTGTGGAGCTCGGCCATGGGAAGTCGTTGGCAAAGGTGGCGTTTGCGGCTACAGAGATCAAATTGTCCAAGCACAAAAAGATATGTCTCTCCAACTGGGAGAACAGGACGCTGTCCACTGCACAGATCATTTACGCGGCGCTGGATGCCTGGGTGGCAAGCGAGTCGTTTGCCGTGGTGTCCAGGATTCAGCAGCAGACGGAAAGTGAGCCGCCAGTGATTATTTAAGGAGGCAGTAATAATAAACAACATCTGTCCTCCTTTACGTATCACGCTCGAATGGAATCTATCCATGGATGAACAACAGCGCACTGAAGTAGAGATGCTGAAAACCAACCTGTGTTTTAAGGAGAGTGAAATCTTCTCGCTGCGTGCGGAATTAGAGCACCGCAACCAGGAGCACCAAAACCTACTTATTACCATCGAGCGTTTGGAAAGGACAGTGGCAGCGAATATCGACCGCCTTCTCAGACGCGTTGATAGGCTCACCTATCCTACCGAATCAGAGTCCCGCAAGCGCAGGCGTCGTTGATGGTCGAGGCTTGAATTGAACACATATAAAAGCCATGGCTGATTTATTGTATATGCATCGACTCATTCAGGTTCCGAATGGAATGCTTGGAGCCAGTCCGCCTGACCCAAGTGCGTCTAATGTTCCAGGATCAGTTGAAACGCCCCCCTTGGCAAATTTTCGAACCGCCTCACAACAATCCAGCGAGCAGCCAAGCGCGTCTTGTTGTACTAGTTTCCTAGACGCTTTCCGCGTTTGCAGCTCAAATTCTTGTAGTGGGTGTGCTTGCCCTATAGGACAATGAAACACGAATCTTCGACAGTCGTCGTGCGTCTGTCCGCGCTGTCCAATACCGCTCGGCTAGACAGAGTGTGTTGACAAATGAGACCATTACAACAGGTAGTATTATCTCATATCCCAGAAGCTGCAGGCTCTTGAACAAGACAGCGACTGCTAAGTGAAAGCAACAGGCATGACAGAGGACTGTCTCTGACTGCATGTGTCTTCTAATTTTTTTTACTCATAAAATAAATAAAAATATCATGGCTCTGGAGGCGGAGAAACGTCCGTAAATTCAATTTCAGGCATAGTCAATCCTGATGTAGACTGAACAGCAGCAGTGTACTTTTTCGCAAAGCACTGTAAAACACTTGTCACCACTCTAGCACAAAGTGCTATTATTCCTCCTAGCACCATTCCTGTTAATGGTCCTCTCAATACACCCAAACACACAAAACAAAATAAAACTAAACTCACCTCCGAGTGGGACGAAGATACACACAACCAGAATTGAGTCCCACATTGACGCATACACTGCCACCAACACTATTCGCCAGCTCTTATCCATCAGAGTGTGTCTGTTTTCAAATCCTATCTTGTCCAAATACCCACTCACTACCTTTAGATTTGGATTGAGCACAGCGGAAACCTCTATGGCGTAAAAGCACACCACCAATCCAAATAGCACAAACATCACAACGTCGCGGACTGTCAGATACACACAGAGCGCTGACTGATCTTGTGCTATCCATCCATAGATGGGCATGATACCACACATTTTGGAAACAGACCAATGCAGAATTTATACCTGGTTCTGTACATACAGTTGTATTGGTCATTCTGCAAGCGTCAAGCATTTAAAAAAAAGACAACCTGAAAAAAAAAGTTTCCACTTGAAAAAAATGCCCAAACCCACTGCCAAAAGCATGCCCAATTGGCGGCGCATGTATTACACGTCCGAGCACGAGAAGCGCAGCTGGCTCTTGTCGTGGAATCGCAGGCAGTCTAATTTGAATCGCACAGTCAGCGAACTACACGATCACATCGAAATGCTCAGCGCAGAGATCCGTCGAAATCGCGAGGAGCGTAGGTCGTATGTGCGCGTCATTACGCAGATGCAGCAGACGCTTAAAGACAATAATCTGACTGTATTTTCCAGCATGATGTCTTTCAGAGTGTGTTTGGCAGAGGACGACGAGTCGTGTCCGCTCGCCATGGACCGCATCAACGTATGCCCTCCTCCATTTGAAGGCTGCTGTGCCGTGCTGGACCAGCTCAAGCCCACCCACCACTGCGCGGAACTCAAGTGCGGTCACCGCTTCAACGGGGTGTGGTTGCTGTATCACTTTGTGCGGAGCGACACCTTCCGGTGCCCTGTGTGTCGCAAGGGGAGGAAGCGATTCGTGTTCGACGCGACCGTCGTGCCTGAGTGCATGCTCGTGAAGGCCAGGGCAGAGAAGAGGACCGTAGCAGCATAAAAACCCACAGATTATTTGATTAACATGGCTTGGTATATCCCCTCTTTTCAGGACCTGGTTTGCGTCACGACCTTCCTCTTGATCGCCGGGATTTCATTCATAGCGGGTTACTTTTTTTTGATTGATGCAAGCGCGGACTCGAAAACAATTCACATGCAGTCGAGCATTCTCATCTACGGCAGCGTCCAATCCCTAATCGGATACATGGGCGGCTTCTGTATCTCGAAAATCATATACTCGGCCCCGCCTCCCACTCATGTGTTTTTGAGATCCGACGACGACATTTGAATTCATTAAACTTTCCACTCAAAACTCGACTCTCCGCGCATAATGCGGCATGTTTGCCTCCATGACTTTGACTGCCGCTTCCACCAGTAGTGCGCGGTCGTTGGAGGCGAAGCACACCTGCATGCCCTCGCGCCGCACGACGGTGCCGCCCATGCGCTCCACGGTCTGTATCAATGCAGGGGTTATGCACAGCAGGTCATTGGGGGCCAGATTCCAGTAGCCCGCCAATGAGAGCGCTCGCTTTGGTAAGATAAAGGACGTAGCCAGAAGCACGGCTGGCGCCTCCTGTTTGCGCTCTATGGAGGCGAGCTCCTCCTTCAGACGATCTATCTCGGCGTTGGCCGCGTCCAGTCGCTCTGTTTGACGCTTGCTGTGGTGTCGCGACTTTCGCAGCGCGACCAGGGCGTCGAGCGCCTCGGCCTTGCACTCGCTCAGGTATAATAAGGTGCGCTCGATCGGCTCCTCGTCGGACACCCGGCGTTTTTTAGGGCATTCCTCTTCGTCTTTGCGACGATGTGCAAGAAGGCCACGCGCTCGGCACTCGAGCTCTGCCACTCTCACCTCCAGAACCGCCGCGCGACTCGCAGCGCACATCGCTTCTGACATCAAACTGCGCAGCATGGCGATATCCGCGTGAGACGTCTCCTGACATCGCTTCTTGCACTCGGTGCCCGTGACACGCAGCGCCCGACCGCATTCCGACAGCTCCACCGAGGACGAAGGGCCCAGCGCCAGAATGTGATGCTTCAGAGCCACACACGCCACCGGCAGCATCCAGCGCTGTGGGAAATCGACCGACACAATCGACAGTTGATCGGGAAACAATTCCGTGCACACAGATTCCAACGACGCAAACACGCGTTTCTGCGATGGCGCGCCCTGCAGCCAGCGAGAGAAGCGGGGCGGCATTTCCTTTACAAATAGCTGATATCTGCGCAAGACCACTTCAAAGCGATCTGACACTGCATCGAGTAGAAACGGACTGCTATCGACCAGAGACATGATAACAGACCAAATGCACCGGGCGGAGATGGATAAGCGAAAAAAAAATTAAAAAATCCCTAAGCTGCTCCTCCTTGCGAGCTTTTTGATCCGCAGCCGTTCTCGCAACAGGGCGACCTTTTGGTGTTGGAAGGACAATTGGGTGGGTGTTTTTTCTCTTTTGTTTTTAACTTCGAGAACAGGCATATTGAGCAGCAAGTTGATCGCCATCAGCACCAGCAGCACGCGCATCATCGACAACATTTGGCACAGGACTCTTACAAAACAGACATAAGGAGACCTTTGTATTTTTGTTTCGAATGGCTTCGGCTCTCAGATCCCTGTGGCACAACCACAACCTCATGCTGACAGTCCTCACTTATACCTCGTCGATCCCCGCTCAGCATACAGTCGTACCGCCCTTGACGAGCTGCAGGATCTTCACGACAGCCCTTTCTCAGCGAAATTGCGGGGCGTGTGCTGCTTTCGCTGCATCCACGCTGGTATCCATGCAGAGCTGCCTCTATCACAACGACGATTTCATACCGTCGCCATTCCGGCTGTTTGACTGCTCCAACTCGACCTGTACGTCCGGACTGTCTATCACCAAGGCGGCAGCCATAGTCAACTTCGGCGTAGGTGACATCGCCATGTCAGAGCGCGTCTACGGCCTGCCATGCGACCTGCAGGCGGAGCATCGCCGCCCGAAAATCATAGTGTCTGGGCTGAAGATCGAGGACGCGCTGCAAATCAAAACAGCGATTCTGTGGTTCGGTCCGCTCATTGGGTCCATGAAAATGCCAGATGGGCGTAACCCAGAGACAGGGGTGTATTTCGCTGCTACGTCGCAGCCAGGGGAGGACGACGAGACCTCTACCACGCACGCCATGGTCCTGGTCGGCTGGGACGAGAACAACAACTGGATAGTGCAGAACTCATGGGGGAATCGATGGGGTGATGGCATGGGACGCGGGCGCATCGCCCCTGATCTGCTACTGAGCGCAACTGATCCTTCTGTTCTGATGATCTTTCGAATCTACGTCGGCATCCTTTATTTATGTCTCGCCTGTCTGTTCCTATCCTGCCTACAAGCGCAGAACATGCAAAGACGGAACAATCAGGACGACTCCTGCTGTTCGTCTGTGTGACACGTTTGTTGTATTTAGGACATTCATTACACACCAACCCAATGTCTGGCGAAATGCCCGCCATTATAATGAATTCCGACGGTCTGTCTGAAACATGCGAATGGGGCGAAGACCTCCTTGTCTCCATGCGCTGCATGCGGTACGCCCTGTTGCATGGACGCGGCCCCCCCATCACGTTCCGAAAAACTGATTCAGCGCAGACACGATCAGGTCCCTGTCCGCCTCCGTGTATGCATTGACCCTGCGCTCGTCGCCGTGCACCGAGGCTTTCTTAGGCGGCTCGATGCGGTGCTTCTCACGGTACAGTCGGGCCACGGTCGCCCCTACCTTGATGAGCTGATCGTGCTGCAGTTCGTAGCCCATGTCCTGAGCCACAGCAGAGATGGGCAACGGTGCGCTGCTGCTGAACGCCACGCTGCACAGCTGTTCCTCTACTTTGAGACGCAGCTGAGGGTTCTCCGTGGCCCAATTCGGACGCAGCACTGTCATGGTATTCACGAATTTCGACAGACCGTCCAGACACAGGTTCTTGTAGATGGCGTCGTCCACCTCCCTGCGTCTGAGTCGGTCGTCGTGATTAAAGTCAACGGTTCGAGGGGTGAAAGGAGGATGCGACATCATGGATGCGGTTTAGGCGACAAGGCTCCGGGTGTGAGGTGGTTGGGATTATTTTTTTTCAGCAAATTGCAGCAGGCCCGTCCGCCATCAATTCAGCGTACACCAGCCGTCCGATCTCGTCCGAGATGGCCTGCGCAACCTTGGGAAATCCACCACTAAAGGCGTGGAGCGCACTCACGTCCGAGTAGGCGTCGATGTCAGTGTAGACCCGTTCTTTGTGATCCTGAAGCCTCGCCAGCAGACGCTGCGCCACGACACGCAGATCCTGGCCACACGTGGCAGCAGTAGAGGATTTGATGATGTCTTTGAGCTTGAGGTCGAGATCCGCCCTCTGGCGAAATAGGAACTCCTTCTTCTTTGCCTCGTATGCTTTGTTCAATACTTCCTTTTCAATATCTTCCTTGCGCCGCTGCATGTTTTCAAGGTCAAAGACTTCGTCCCTCAGAATGGCGTGTATGTGCTCTGCAGACTGCGGCTTAAATTGCGCAAGCACAGACCCAGCATCATCGCGCACAATGATGACAGGGGGGTCTGGATCAACAGGCAGACGGTCGTTCATCATCATCACGGGATAACGCCACTCGCCCCTCAGCTCTAGGGACGCTGCCTTGGGGAACTTGCCATATGGGCACATCCACATGAACGTGCGCATGCGCTGGATCGAGGTGTAGACGCCTTCGTTCACAAAGTTGATCTGGGCGGTCGCTCCCAACGGTCGGTGTGTTTCAATGAACTGTAAGAGCGCATTGCGCACCTCTGTGTCGGTCAGTGTCATCGGGTGGAATGTTTGGGTGTTGCAGTTCAATAAGAGCCAGAGACTTTTTTTTTAATTTTTGCATCACATCATCTCATTCATCTCAATGCGATGAAAAGCAGCAATCAAGCTCTGAAGGGCGGGGTTTGGCACATAACGCGTCTCCTCATCACTGCGCAGCGCCAACCGATGCTCGAGCGTAGCGCGCTCATAGCTCACACCCACGACAAGTGCTTGGTCGGATGTGAAGCATACAATCACAGGATCTACCATGATCTCACCGCTCAGGCCGCAGAGGAATGCGTTCGTGTCCATGGCAAAATAAGTTTTATTTACGGATAAAAAAAACTTAATTAGGCGGCTCCATGGGGCTTAAATATGATTTGGCGGTGGTAATCTTACTCCAGGAGCCGCTCCAGCTCAGTCTCCTTCATCAGCACCTGTTCCTTAGCATAATCCACTGTGTCTGTCATCTGCTTCACTGCAGCCTCAGTGGGACCCGCGCCCTGGATACGCCTCTGAATCATGTCATCCCGGAGCCGCGCGTACTCCTCCACCTTGCGCTTCCACTCGGGGATTTCGTTGAGGAGAATGGCAATGTGGTTTTCACTGACGGAAGACATTTTCGCTTACAGAGACCAACCCCCTATAAACGTAAATACTCAGTCCCACTGAACCCGCTCACTTCGGAACAGGCAATCCGCCAGCAATGCGCAAGGCCGACTGCACCGACTTGAGCGCATTGATGCCGCCGTGATGCAACACGAGCCTGGCACCCCAGCCAAGCAGCAGCGGATCTGGCTCAGGGGACTGACACTCTGCATAAAGATTGCGCTGCATCTGATGCACGATACGACGCATCCGCTCCTTTGTGAAGAACGCTATTTCGCGCACAAACAGACGCGTCTCCTCCAAAAATTGTACAGGCGAGGCGGTTTGGATGTTGTCCATGACGTCGTTCCACAGAAGCAGTACGCCTAGGGCACGGTTGTATATCCGCCGCTCTTCGCTGTCCGTGGCGACGTTGGGTAGGAATAGATTGGTGTTCAATACAACGAGATAAATGCGAAGAAAGTGACGAACGTCAATGCAGGTAAAGGGAGTCGCACGGCGCTGTGTGGTGAGGAGCACGCGATTCAGGAGTCGCTTCGTCACAGAGACGCACACGGGTCCGTCGAGGATGGACTCGCGCTGGGTGAGGCTCAAATCATCCATGTACTCGTGAATGTGCATCATGCGGTACTTTTCGCAGAGCCCAGAGAGGGTGTGTTCCGACGCCACGAGCGACCGCCACCAACGCTGGATGAGGATGGCCTGTGCGCGGAGCATTTGGATTTTTTCTTATTTAAGTGTTGTTCTTATTTAAAAAAACAAAAAAGCAACACAAATGTCAGACACTGTCCAAATCATGTACAATGCATGCTATGGTGGGTTCGGCTTCAGCGACCTTGCCAAGGAGGAGTACTGCAAACTCTGCCCTGGGGCCACTGATATTGACAACATTGAGCGACACGACCCAGTTATGGTGCAGATCGTGCTTGACCTAGGACCCGAGCGCGCGGGCGCGAGATTCGCCAAGATTGAATTGGAAGAGATCCCGTCACGGTACGTGAATCACTATTCTATCCTTGAGTACGATGGCATGGAGACCGTGCGCGTCCGTTACAACAAGTATAAGCTGGACTATGCCAGGCTGGTATTGCAAAACAAGGAGCTCCTTTCACAGACCGAGCAGCTGGAGTGTCTGAGTGCCATATTGAACCAAGACGATGATGAATGAACCCTACAGTGTGCTTGATTTGTGGGTATACATAAAGCTTGTGTCTTAAATTGAGCACATGCAATCCCAATACTCTCTCATTGGATTATTGTGTCTTTTTGTAATAGTAACAATTTTCATCGCCCACACCCGTCCACCTAAAACAGCGCCACCGGTGATTGAGCATAAACGAACACCACGAACTACATCGCCTGTACAGATTGTTGCCCCGCGAAGGTGGCACGCCCCCATGCCCCTTCCTACCGCAGTGGTTCAATCGGGTCGCCGTATGCCTCTGTTGCCCGCTGCACATGCCATTGATAGCCACAGCACGGTGGAGTTGAAGGGCCAGGTCACCATGGCCACGTCGTTTGGACAGGAGTTGAATAGACTTGCCAAACAGCCCGACGTGCGTCTGGTGCTCGAGATCGGCACGTGGTACGGCGGTGGCAGTAGCTGGTGCATAGCGCAGGGGCTGGCCCCGGGCAAGTGGTTGATCACAATGGAGATGTTTGAAGAGGCATGGAAATACGCCTCCGAAACCCTGCGCCATATGCCAGTGACCTGCATGCACGCGGGGACGGTTGGAGTGGAGAGCTATCTGAAACCAGATCAGATGACCGAAGAGGATCGCGCGAGCGAGCATTACAGGCTGTATTATGACAGGGACATTGCTCTGGCCAAGAAAGCAAGGCCCATGCTGCGCGCGCTGTGTGATGCATATGACTTTGACCTTGTGCTAATTGATGGCAACGAGTACACAGGGCTGGCCGAATTCGACATTGTGGATCGCCAATGCCGTCCGCGCTACCTAGCGCTGCATGATACTGGTACTTTGAAGACCAGACATGTGGAGGAGATTCTGGCCAACAGCAATCTATGGCGCAAAATATCTAGTGGTACAGACGCGGCAGGGTGGGCGGTGTATGTGAATTTGAGGATTTAGGTGTGGGACACGATTAAGAAGAAGACAAAGCTTTAATAAAATTGGAAAGTTCAACCAGGCTGGTTTTGAATGTCTTCAACAATCTGAAGCCGCATTTTCGCCCTCTGCTCCAAGCAATCCAGAAACTCGAAAACAGCTGGATCCAGCTTACAGAACTTTGCATCCTCTCTGTGGGATTCAATGTTCTGAAGAATGGTGCAGTTTTTTTGTACCAAGGCTTGCAACATAGCAGTGGTTTTGTTGTTTGAATTCCTTTGTATTTATGTACAAAATTTAAAAAAACCAGAAATAGAATACAATAAAAATAGAATTCAAAATTCATCAGATCCCACATCCCACTAAAAAACTTAATTCCACATTAAAAAAACAAATCCTACCATGCCGAAGCTCCCCAGCACCCCGTGCTTGCTCACAGCCCCGTTTGTCTTAATGGCCGTGTTGCACATGCATATCATCGATGAATACATCATCTCCAATGCCATGGTCATGCCGCCGCTTCCCGCTCCACTGCCTGCATACAATGCAACAGGCCGGATCTGTGTCCTGGTTCCTGTGACGTCGCGCAAGAACGAGGGCTGGAGACGGTTTGAGGACTCGCCGCTACACAGTGCCCTGTTCACTAGTCTGAAAGACACATGCGAACCCGAACTGTTCCTGTACTCCATCTACATTGGCTACGACGTGGACGACGCCTTCTACAACAACTACACCACACAGCGGTCCATGCGGCAGTGGACGGAGGCGAATCTTCCGTTCATGATGCTGGTGCTCAGGATGTTTGTGAACCCGCTGCAGAAGCCAGGACCTGTCATGAACTTTCTTTCCCGTGCTGCGTACAACGACAGCTGTGACTTCATGTACCAAGTCAAGGACACGACCGAATGCCTGACACCATGGTCCAGCGCGTTCGTGAGCGCACTGCACACCATGTCACTTCGCGGTGTTGTGGGACCATCCTGTCTGTACGGCAATACGGCAATCCTCACGCACGACTTCGTGCACAGGGGTCATTTGGATATCTTTTTGACACACTATCCTCCCGAGCTGACCGACTGGTGGTCCGACGACTGGATCACGGCAGTGTACGGCGCACAGCATACGCGCAAGCTGGGTAATGTATTTGTCACAAAGCGTCCGCTGGCGGATGCCCGCTACTCGATCAACTGGGACTCTGCCGCTCGACTGCGGGCGCTCATTGCGCAGGGCAGGCTGTTGACGAATGTGTCGGATGGGTGATGGTTTGGTTTTCATTGAAGGATTTGGTGGTTAATGTGGTGATATATAAGCTGGTTGGGATTTGTGCAAAATGGGTTCAAGAAAAATCGAAGGTGTTCGGTTTTCATATGTATACTTTCATGACGGATTCAAGCCAACAGAAAGAAATTTTAATGAAATATGTAGTTACATTGTAAGTCAGGCTGACTTGACAATTGATGGCAGACAACTAGGATTTGGGTGGGCCAGTAAAAGAGGCAGAGAAGAGATTACTCCAGAACAGTATAGGCAGTTGATGATAAAATGTGAGAGGAATGTCCCTAAAAATTATAGAACTTCAATGCGTCTGTTATACTTGCTGATAGCAAGCGGACCCAACATGGGCAGTGTAAACGAAATGTGTGAACTCACCCGTGATAAGTTGAACAAATGTCTCCGATCTGGTGGCATAAAATATACTCCTGCTGTATACATTGTGGTTGAACCTAAAAAAGCAGCTGAACCTACTGAAGTGGTTGATTCTACGGACACATGGTCACATAAAAAACCAAAACAAGAGAGAGTAGGGGCTCTATACAGGATGGATGTCCTTCTCGACAGGCTCTTGGAAACATTGTAAAGGCCTTGATTTTTTATTTAAATTCCTTCAATACAGACTGTCCACAGACTTGATATTAATAGCCAACCACCTTAATGAATCACCTTGATCTCCATTGCCAATTCAAACCACACAACATCCTATCCTGTAGGTGATAGTTTAAGCCCAATATAAAAGCCAACTTTCCATCTCAATTCGAATGACACTGCACGAACAGCTGCACCACCTGATGCTGGCAGTGGACAGGGTGGGAAGTAGGCTGGGGGCTGCTGTGTCTGGTAGTACAGGGGAAGTTTATGAAATGGTAGATTATTCGCCTGATAGGGAATTGGTGCGCTTGTATGCTCTGCATAAGGCTAATACAGGGTTTTAACTGTTCATTAAAATTGGAACATTTGGGAACAACTCGGAACAATTCGAAATAAAGTTCTAGATTTTTTGTTGTGTAACGAGTGTAACAGACAGAAAGTAAGTCTAAACAAAGAAACTAAAAAAATAATTCACATAGCAGATGCCACGCCACGCATCTTGAAATGGCTGCTGGTCCTGGAGAAGGCAGACGCTTCTACAACGCAGCTCTGCGTGTCCCTGTCTATCATCAATGTTTTTTACCCGTTCTCCAGGCTCCCGCGATCGCTCCTACTGCTGTAATCAACAGCGACCAGTACACTGCTTCTAAAATTGTGGGATTTGGATGGCATCACCTCATCTACACTCCTCCCCGATCCCCGTTACTGCAAGGTCTTGCTGTTCCTTTTTATGCACAGGCTGCTGCTGTGGTTCCTCCAGCACCAGTGCCTCATCCCGCTGAAGAAGATGAGCCTCGTCCTATCAAAAAACGCAAGATCTTCCAGCGTGCAGCTCCTGTTGACGGTCATCTTCGAAACTATGCCATCCGGATGTTTCCGAACGAACGTCAGGTCATGGAGCTCAAGAGGTGCTTTGCTATGGCTCGAAGGGCGTACAACTTTGCTTGCGGGGCTGTTCGTGATGGAAGGGCGCCTCTGAATACGATAGAGCTTAGAAAGCTATGGTCAATGGAGCCACTTCCAGACTGGGCGTCTCAGAATCATCAGAGGGTTCCTACAAAGTTTATGAACCGTGCAATCCAAGACTTTGTGAATGGAGAGAAGACTAACATGGCCAAGCGACGCAAGAACTCCCAGCACACGTGGCAGACTAAATTTCGATCGCTTCGTCGTACGCCCACGGAGATATTGCACATTGAAAAGGACTACAACGGGGGAAAACAATCCACTTTGCTTCGTTTTGAGAAGAATACTCCAGTACAAGCAAACCGCGACGAGTGCTTGGCTTTCTTCGGCAACAACCTTAAGCCAACGGGTGGCATCCGACTGATGGACAAGCCCAACGTGATCGCCATGCTTGTTTCAGATGGGAAGGTCATGAAGGAGGAAGCCAAAATCCTTTGGGATAAACGTCTTGGCACCTTTCATCTCATCTATACGTACGTGCTGCCCCAACTTCCTGATCCAGATCCTACATTTCAAAACAAGAGCATTGTCGCCTGCGATCCTGGAGTCTATCCTTTCCAAGCTTGGTACTCGCCGACCTCAGGCAAACACGGCGAGATGCTTTTGGGTGGCACGGAGGAGCTTATGCGTCGGTGCTATGCAATCGATCGTGGCTGTGGACACATCGCCCGCTTCAACAACGGAGGGCGTTCCAAGCGAAAGAGGCGCAAACGTCGCAGGCAACTACGAAAAGGCCTAGCTCGCAAGCGACAGCAGTTGAGGGAGTGGGTCAAGAACTGCCATTACAACGTGGCAAACACTCTTCTTAAGGAACATGACGTGGTTCTACAGCCGGAGCTGCCCACTTCTAGGTTGGCGCTCACTTCCACGCGCAACATCTCCTCCAAAACTGCACGCGTCATGCTTACCTGGAGCCATTCACTCTTCGTTGAGCGTCTGCGATCGGCAGTAGCACGCTACGCTGGGCGCCACGTGCTTAAGGCTTTTGAGCCAGGCACTTCCAAGACCTGCACCCACTGTGGTGCCTGGAAGGCCACTCTTCGAGTCCAGGACAAGATCTACGATTGCGCCCGTTGTGGACTTCGCGTCGATCGTCAGCTGGCTGGCGCTCGCAACAACTTCCTCGCAGCATACGGAGCTGCTGTAGGGGCGGGATGGGATGGGAATGATTAAGGTTCTATCCCAGTGGGTGCTACGCTGGCATCCATGGCAGTGTGCCGAAGGGTTGAGTGGGTCGGGTGGTCCGATTTGTCCATTCCCCAGTTAGCGGGTGGCATGTTAAAACAGAAGACTTACTTTTGGTAATGCGAAAATAACAAAAACAGCACATGGCAACCTATCAGGTCAGTGGTGATTGAACTGCAATATAAAAGCAGCAACTCTGTTGCAGATCATAGCATGCCTCTGCATGATACACTGAGTCGTCTGATGCTGGCTGTGGACAGGGTGGGGAGTAGGTTGGGGAGTGCTGGTGTGCTGGGAAATGAAGAGGGTGGTTATGAAATCCAAGATTATGTACCAAAGGAGGAGTTTAGTTGGTTTTATGCTTTGCATGAAGCAGACACAGGTAAAGATTACATTGTGGTTTTGGAAGACAACCCACAATTTCATATCAACAAGGCATTTGCACAGATGCTGAGCCAATTGATTGCTGCAAAGATCTGTAGGTGGACTGGACAAGAAGACAACCAGTTTGACATGCCTGATGTTACAGAAGCAGAATTTACATACCTGTTGGAACTAGTATGTGGGAAAACCAGAGTTGTGCGTGCTGATTGCATGGAGAGATACATACAGATAACACTCAGATATTTCTTTCCGGAAACTCTTCAGCAAGCGTTGGTGGACGCATGCTTGAATAGGATGGAAAAAGAAATAAAGGATGCACAAATGGCCACAGAGCTTGAAAAAATAAGGATAGATAAGAGACACGAAGAACTTTTAAAAGCAGTGCGACCAGTAACACCACTACCCAAACTTTATTTATATTCCAGTGATCATATTCAAGACAAAACCCAGCTGCATGCTGGCCATTACTATGGATATAAAACGCGCAGTAACAAGGTGCCTGTACTGTTCTTGGGTTGTGTTTTTAACAGCAGATTCGTATATATTAGAGATAATGATGTAGTCTCAAGTGTGCACATTAGCCAGTTGTACCAGTTGGTATCATTTGATGATATTAGACCAAACGGGATGAAACCCAGTGCTGGGTACTTTACCAAAAAGGAATTTAACAGAGACACAGACGGGGATTGTGTAGGCGAGTATTTCGAATGCTACTCTGATAAATTACACAGAACAAGCAATTTTTCTTATGCTGGCAATGCTGTAATAGTTTGGCTCCTGGGGTACAATGATCCAGACACTGCCTGCGTCTTTTATGACAACAATGCGTGGTATATTGAAACAAAGAACTTATCTTTGATAAAACAAGAAACACTGAACTCAGAAGAGCTAGCAGAACAAATAGAAAGAAATGCAATGATTGCTGAATCAACTCTGCGACATACCGATGTTCAATGCTCACCTGATCCAGTCACCAACAGAGCTGAATTAAAAAAAGGCGATTTGTACGGATGCAGAAACCAAGTGTTTGCGCAAAAAAGAGATGGCATCTCTCGTACGTTTGGTACTATATATTTTGTTTCGGTGCTTTATCTAGGACCTTGCATAAAACATCCAGACGGTGTGTATATTTACTACAATGACGAAGAATACCTCGTCCAAACAAAAGAGTTGCACAAAATTAATCCACCAGAAGAATACTGACAACACTGCATTTGTTGGCTGAGGCCATGGACTGCCAGTGTGAGCATGTGATGCCTATCCTAAACCCCAATATCTATGCATCATCCTCGACCCTCATCCACAAAAACCACTGAAATCCGACGCAACAGACAGGGAACACCCGAGAAAGAATAGCGACCATAACACTGCAGAATCTGAATGCTGCTGGTGTTTCCTAGAATGGCACAATACAGAGTGCTGTTCCAGTCCATTCGCTGGGCCAAGTATCTTGAGAGGTCGATTTTAGAAAATGGTGCACGCATAGCAGCTTGGTGTTTTTGAATTTTTGTCCTGTATGCTGCTGGATCAACCAAAACTGTTTGGTCTGCCAGGGCAAAGGGATCTTGTTCAGGATAGAGGGAGTCATCATTAGCACGGATGAGTTTGAAATCCTTGTAAAACAATCTCAGACATTCATTGATGGTATCACTGTCGAGGACTGCATCCACGGAGCAAACACGTTGTATTTCTGCTGGATTGCAGTCACACACAAAATCAAGAGGGAGGGTGTTGGGGTTTAAAAAGAATTTCAAAATATAATTGACGCTCTTTGTCATTTCTGCTGAGATGCCATTTTTAGCATATCCTTCAATCAAGCATTTGAATATTTCATGTTGGACTGAATGGAAACAAATCTCTTCAACTGACACTTCAAGTCTATCAGACTCCTTTAACACTTTCAGAACAAGCATGGCTTTATTGGCTGTATCAGAAAACAGGAAATTGTCAATCTTGTCTGTCTCAAACAACTCAGTGCAATTAAAAACCCGACCACCCGATCTAACGCCTGTCTCTGCAGAAGAGACTAACTGTATTATTGAACCACTAGAAAAAACACGAGCTATGTAGGGAGCAAAAACATCCTTTTTGTCCTCTGCGCTCCATGCAACATACGTATTTCTAAATGAATTCTCCTCGCTGCTGCAGCAAAAAAGTCCTCTGAATCCATCTCCTCTCACTGCAGTTCCAATGCTTTTCATAAGTTGCTGTTTGCTGTATGGATATCCATGGGAAAAATGTTGCATGTAAGGGTAGAAACAGTTGACATCGCTTCCACTGACCAAGAAATCAACGAATGCTTCTATTTTCTGCATTGGCAGTTTCTTGACTATACAGTCTCTGATAGATAGTCGAACACATTTCACACCACTGTCAGGGTCAAAAATAAACTCACAGTAGCAAACACTGTACCTCTGACCACCGTGTTCCACAGTGATATAAATTGGCTGTACATTGGGAGGATGCTCGCACATCTCCCTTGTCTGCAGCGTGTTGTATTCCAATGTCTGAACATGGATGTCTGAGTGGATGTTTGTGTCTGTATCTTTGATTACATGACGAAACTCCCGCACAATCATGCTTCTAATGGTTGGAACATTCAGAAAAAAGTCAAAGTCGTTGCCATAAAGTTCACACGTCGACATTGCACTCTCCATTTTCAGGGTCTTGCTCAGCGCATGTATGCGGGTGTTTGCGTACTCAAACAATAAATCAAGGGGACTCTCTGGCAACTTTTCAAAGAACATGTTCACCACAGCATCAGCAAGCTGTTCATCAGACTGGCCCAAATTCATACATATTCCAGCTTTATTTCTTAAACAGTGAATCTGTGCCAAAGCACGACCTTGATTCAAGCAGAACCATCGAACAGACGAATCGCGAATTCTGACCATCCTGTGGATTTTTGGTGTATTCATTTCATGCACGTGTTTTGAAACAAATTCCTGGACCTCATCCTCTGATGCACCTTCATATGCCTGTGCCATGCCGTTGTCAGTCCATATCATGACTGTTGCACCAGAAAATGTTGTATATCCAACATCTGGTTCTCTTTCACAATAAGAAACCAACCCCCTGCGCTGCATGTTTTCACTCTGCAGCAGCACAGCATCCAGCCTCGAATCTAGCGAGGAAAGCCATTGAAATCGGCCAGTGCTCTGCATGATACAGACAGACCCCTTTCTGCACATATACTATGCTACAACCAAAGCAGCACCATCGCCTCATCTGCAGCACACTGCGCCAGGAGCACACACAGAAAAACTACTACTACCACAATGACAAACGGCACCTACATTCTCTTCCACAAGACAACTTATATCGCCACTACAGACACCAAAGCAAACAGCCCTTTAATGCAAATGCAGCCACCGCCGCATTACGCGCGCCCGACGAGGCGGGTGTAGGTCTGCATGTGCACGGCGCGGTTGAGGTTGGCGACCGACCCGAGCAGCGTGGCCAGCGCGCCAAAGCGATCAAACAGCGCACGAGCCGGCTGAATGAACTGGAAGGTGTCGAGCGCCTGGTGGTCGTTGGTCCAGGCAAGAGTGCGCACCACTCCCTTGATGCGGTTCGACCTGTTAGGGAGGCGGGTTAATACTAAATACAAATGGTAAAGGAAAAAATCAACTAAGGAACAAAACTCACATCAGCCCGTGAAGGGCGTCGGTGGGCTGGGCGCATTGCTCCAGCTTGTACAGAATGGACTTCTGCTCGTCGGGGGACACCTTGAGCTCAACAGCGACCGCCTCGATAATCGACTCCAACTCCGTCGCCGGAGCGAAGATCTCTTGGCCCAGCCGACCGGCCTCCTCGCCCGACAAAGAGCTCGCCAGCGACACCAGCATGGTCGAAGCAGTCACGAGGAAGCGAAACTCCTTCCGCATGTAGTTGATCCGCTGCGTGTCGAGCAGCAACGTCTCCGGGATGACGACGTCGTCCGAAGCGATCAGCTGCATCATCGCCGCCGAATGCACGCCGACCAGCGCACGCATGCGACCCTCGGCGAGCTCGTCGGCGTCGACGGTTCCGATCATGACCTCGTGCTCGACGCTCGCCCGGAGCCATGCCTGGTGGGTGGTGTTAGATTTTGTTGTGTTGATAGAAAACAAAAAAAACAAACCTCAGTGTGCTCGAGCCCAATCCTCCCGTTGTCGAGCTTGGCCTGGAAGGTATTGCGCGCGTATTCGATGCCGTGCTCCCGGACAATGTCCACGATCAAACGAATGCGCTGGTTGGCGGTGTCGATGCGCATGCCGTTCACCCAAGTAAGGAGAAACTTCAGCGTCTGGGAAAACGCCAGCGGCTGCTGCTCCAGAGTCGCGTCGCGAAGGGTGGGGAGAATAGAGTCCTCCCACTCGGTCTTGGTCTTCTCGTCGCGCTCCGGGGTCTGGAAGTGCTGAATCACGCCCACGACCGCCTCGACGAAACGAACGCACTCGCCCCATTGGGGTTGCGTCTGAATGAAGCCAAAATCCATCACGCCATTGATGGTAGATTCATCCGACACGCTGATAATAGCGCCGCGGATCTCCTCGAGCGTTCGCAGAACCAGCGTGTAGCACGGCGGCTCGCATCGCAGCTCTGCCTCCATGTTGCTCCATAGTTCGGGAAAACCGGCCTCAGAGTTATCCTTGAGCTGGTACTCCCGATTCAGCATCAGCTCGTGCGACAGCTGCTCGTTGGCCAGTCCCGAAAAGCGTTGGTTGATGTAGGGCGGAAACTGCACGCCGGAGAGCCGATCGACGTCGAACTGCAGCAGCTCTTCCTCGCCCTTGATCTGCGCCAGCTTGCGCCGCAGACGCTCGATCTGCGTGTTGATCTCGGTCCTGGTGTCGCCATTCGGCGTGTGCGTCAGCGCCTGGTACATTGCGAAGAGCGCGCTCTTGAGTCGGATGGCCAGCCGCTCCTGGTCGGGCACCTTCCACGCCTGGAACCGCTCCATGTAGTCTTGAAGGAGCGCAGGAAAGCCGTCGGTGAGCTCCGAGCTTACGAAGTACTGCTGGGTACGGATGACCTCGCAGATCTGTTGGAAGCGTGCCAGGAGCTGGGTGGCGGAGTTCATGAGCGCAGTCTCCAGCTCGCCGGTCGACTCGAACACATTGTGCGGCCGATACACGATCATGTACGCCGCCAGGAACACGCGGACGTTGATGTCCGGAGTGGATTCAGGCGGAGAGCACAGCATCTGGATCCGCTGGATGCAGGCCTTGGTGGCAGCGACCACTCCAGCATCGCGAAGAAACGGTACCAGCGCGCCGAAGCTGTTGTGGTCATAATAATGTTAGGAGAATCAACACAACAATAATAAAAATTAATACACACCACATGGATTTCACATGATCTTCAGTCATCCCAATTGCCATAAAGGCCTCCACAGTCTGATGGGTCTGGAAGAAGCTAGCCCAATTAAGCCAAACACGCTGCAGCGTGCTGTTGTCGTAGGAAGCAGAAAACGTGGTGGAGAACATTTTGGTTACGACACGAAGCGACGCCTGCCTTTTTATAGTCGCGGACTGTAGAACTTGGATTGTAGGGTGGGGGTGTACAGCGGGGGTTTCTGTAAATTATTTTTTTTTGTTTTTTTTCTTGGTTTTAAGTTTACAATATTTGGTTTTTATTTTATTTTTATTTTATTATTTCTGGAACGGAAACTCAGATGGTTTGCATGTGTATAAAAGAGTGTCTGCAGAACCATGTGCCCATGCTTGCTTTACTAAGACAAATGGAAGACAAACTGTCGTTTTTGCAGACGGCTGCTGTTGTCTCTCCTGCTTTTGTCTCTCCTGGGTATGAAATGACATTCAAATTCGACAGAGACACAGAATTGAATATGTTTTTCAGTCGCTGCAGAGAAGACACTGATTTCCATGATGTCTCTGTATTGCTGAAAAACGATAATCCGCTCCAATCCCCAGTCTCAAAACCAACGAACTCCTTTTTGCTTTGTTCAATCTGTGATGTTTGGAGTAGGTTTGTGTTGTACCATTCTAAGATAGGAATCAAAAGGAGTAGACACTCAGTAGATGTTCCAGATAATCCAGCTACACAGATAAAAGATGAGAATACAATGAGCAACGGAGAAATCAAAGGAGACACAGTATCAACATCATCTGAAAATAGAACAGAATTAAATCAGATTAATATGACCCATCTGACATGCAGTCAATTTGAAATGATTTTAGACATGTGGTGTGGCATTCCAGTTCAATTAAACTCAGAGTGTGCATTGAAATTAGTAGTTATCATGGAATCTGACAATATTTCAAACAGTCTGCGGGGAGAAATGATTCACTTTATCAAACAGAATATTGATGCATTGTGCTGTGCTGAATTTGTAAATATGATTAGCACAACCCCTGTAAACCAGCTGTGTGAAGACATGCAATTCTTTTTCCTAGCAAACTTCAATGATGTTATGAAATATGTCAATGGAAAGCTGTCAAAGGAATGGAAAACCTTTGTTTCAGAGAATGTAAATTTCATAGAGTCTACTGACAGCAAGCAAACACAACAGTATTTGAAAGCAAATGATGTCAAGGTGCATGATTCCTTTCAAGGACTTGATGTGGGTTTGCCATTGAATGTGCTGCAGTTTCAAACACTGCCTTATACCTGTGTCCAGGGAAATGGTACGTTGACCTTACAGAGTGGATCAATTGTAAACGGAAGGTTATCAGTCATTTCAATGCACATGTTTGATTCACGGTCCTTGTTGGTCATTCTCAGTGATCGTCGAATTGTGATATTTGATGTAGTTGCTGGTGTAACTTTAAGTGAAAAATTATTTGACGAAGATGAATTTCAAGGTGGTAGAGCAGCAGATGCAATGATCACACACGATGGGATTTATCTAGTCATGTTACGAAGTGATATGATAGATAATAATACATTTGAACCCAAGATATTGGTATTTGATAAGGACACAGGGGAAAACTTTCTCAAAACTGCAAGATGTGAACTGCCCATTGATACCGGGGGAATAAGACTAAATGGATGCAGCATTGTAGGCAACAGTAAAGTGCTGGTTGTAACCATATGGGATAGTCGTGGTTCTGTTCATTATATCTATGTAAAAGACAATCAAGAATATACATGTGTTCATGTCAGAGAGAATCGTGTCAGATACGATACAATTGGTGTTTTTGTTATAGATTCTTCTGTTTTTTTTGTACATAACCAGTCTCACATTTGGCAAGTAGAGAGAGATGGTAGTGATAAAAATCAATTTAGTGATAAAATTCGATTTGATGCCATTGGTATTGAGTTTAAATCCACATGCACTTTCATGGGCAAACTTTACTACTGCTTAATGAAACCAGAGCCCAGATTGATATGCGTGGATCAATCTCCCAGCAATACTTTCAGCACAAACAAGCCATGGTCCGGTCCAGAGAACAGAATAATCTCATCACAACTAATCAGCAGCGGCGCCAGACTCCTCATGTACTCCTCCTCCGATGAAGAGCATCGCCTCGATGTGTTCGACGTCCGCACGTCATCATTTATTCAGAGTATTAGATTGGATCTGGCCCCTATGCGAGCATATTACGCTCCACTAGTCGATCGGTTCTTTTCGCTCTCGGGGCGTCTGTGCTTCTGGTACGAGCGGGACAGGGCTAGGTTCGATGTGCTGCTGCCACAGATTCAGGCATAGATCATGATTGTAAAGCTAATCACCATATATAAAGACTCCAAATCCACACCCATCTGCTCCATGCTGCTGTTCGTCGTGGAGCACTTTCCCAACACATTGGACATGGACTCCCTGATGACCCTGATGCAGGTGAGCAAGAAGGTGCACGCTGCACTGGCTGCCTTTCGAATCAAGCCTGCCACACTAGCATACATGCGCTGGAGCCTCAGAGCGCACAAGACCACCCAATCTGGCAGGCTCCTCATGTACAGATATCTCACAGGAAGGGCTCACCTGTACAAATGCCACACCCGCGTGACCCCCTCCTCGCTGTGTTTCCGTGCGGGAAGTTGGTGCATTTGTGTCCAAGGGATCATGTGGGCGTCGCGCGCAGTGAGTATCCAGGCGCCAGGGCGGGTCCGTGTTCATTTTGAGAACAAGAGCACCACCACCGTGGCTGAGCTGAGCAACATGGAGCTGACTGCTGGGGCTATTGTGTGTGATTTCGTCTGCACTGATCTTCGCACGGGGGTGGTCGTTTCGAATCGAGTCAAAATCGACCGCGACAGTCCGCACAATATGAGGAGGGTTTATTGAATGGTTGTTGGACACTGTAGGGTTTAAACAGTGTTTACTGATTTACCCAATCACTTCTCCATCGCACCCGCCACCTCCATCAAAAACGCGTGATGCTTCTGCAGCATGTTGAGCATCCCTTTAAACAGCTCAGCTGACTCCTGCGTAAGACCATCCAGCTACTTTGAGAGCCACCAACACTACCGAACCAGACCACAGGGCATAGCCTCCGCGACTGGCCCTACGGCAGGAAGGCGGCAATCTCATTCGACCCGAAGGTCTAGGGGTGTAGCCTAACCCCATGTCCCACTCAACTATCATAAAGATAGGAGTGGTGTCATGCCAGTGCTTGATACATCAACTTTGATGAAGACAGGATGTCTTGTCGTGGGTGCTAAGCCACATGATATATTATCAAGGGAGCACTTAGCCACATCATTAGACTGGACGTAGGATAAGAGTTTCATGATCTCCTTCTTGCGTTTGCGTGGCATGAGATCAGAATAAGATGACTGCAAAACAGATCAAATGAATTTATATGAGAATCGAGTGTACTAATTGTACAGATATTAGATTATTCGAAGAGGTGCAAATTTGTTGCAGACACGTCACAAGTCTAATGATAAAACGAAACGTTTCTTTTAGTTGAGATATATATTGTCGTGTTTGGTACGGTTTCAGTTAACCGTTAACGACCACCGCACAGACGGCGCGACCAAAGCGGGCGAGTGTGGAGGTCTCGTATACTATCGTGTCCTGCGAAACCGTGCCGTGCGCAGCGCACGATGCAAGAATTTGGTCATAGAGTCTGTGCATGTCTTGGTAAAAAAGAATTTCTTCCATGGTTTCCCACTTTGAAAAAAATTCTTCCATGGTTTCCCACTTTGAAAAAAAATCTTCCACGGTCTCCCACTTTGAAAAACAAAATTCCGCCTACATAAAGTCTCACCCCACCCATGGCCAAACATGTCGGATTTTCTTCAACGGTCCAGCGCTGGCTCGTTTTATGTCAACGCCGGAACCGAGACGGTCGTCGACCCGTTTGGGCCGCCCTTAATGCAGAACCAGCTGCTGGATCAGCTGCGCAGTTGTGATCAGTTGGTGCAACTGGATTTCAGATACGCCAAAATCGTGCAAGGCGCGTCCAAGATGCCCTGGAACATGGTCTGGGCGGCACGGAATCAGGATGAGCCGGTGACGGATGCGGATCTGGCGGAATTGAGAGACCTGGCGTGGAATGAGATCATCAAGAAACGATATCTGCCCTCGCTATCTGGCACCGCCACCGTAGGCGAGACAACCGCTTCTATGCTGGAAATCGTGCGCGATATGAATCTACAGCGGAGGAAATTCCAGATCATGGGACTGCACGAACAGGTCGAGGCGTGCGAGATCCATTTGGTCCTCCAGCTGTGCCAGGCGGGCATTCTGTTTTCGGATAGGTACCGCGTCATGGCGAATCGATTCAGGCGTCACGAAAAGCTCTTTGAGGCCTTCGGCTTGGCGGTGGGCGCCTTTGTGTGCGCGTCCGCGCCCTTTACTTTGGGATCGGGTATGGCCAGATACGAGCGGGATCTGCAGTATGAGTACAGGAAGAACGCGACGGCGTTGTTCGTATGGGTGCTGCAGCAGAATATGGCAGGGCTGGACTCCACTGCAATATTGGACGAGGACTATGTGGCCAGGATCTCGCGTCTGATCGTGGTGTGGCCCGACGACGACGACGGTAGGAAGAAGAAAAAGCGTATAGGGTTTGAAGCCCCAAAGAAAGACGACAGTGGCGATGGCGGCAGCGCGCGTATCAACATGTTGCTGGATGCTGTGGCGAGTGCGCAGGGCGATGCTGATAAGGCAAGAGCGGATATTGCACTGATAAACACACGGATTGAAGGATGGCAGAAGAATTTAGATGACCAAATTGAAATTGAAAAGGCAGATATGAGGGGGTTGTTGGCAGAGAAGGTGGCTGAGACAAAGAACGAATTGAGGGATGTTGTGTCGAGAAAGATTGAAGAAATAAGGACACAGATGAGACTGGATCGCGGGTTTGAGATGAATAGGATTGATGCACAAATAACGGACATTTTGTCAAGATTGAGTGCTGTGACCGTGTCATCCGCGGAGAGCAGAATACAGCCAACAGCAGTGAAAGGTGAAACAGGACCGGAAGACACGGAAAGGAGAATAAGGGAAAGGCTTGTGCAGACAGAAGGTGAAATTAGAGAACGACTTATAAAAACTGAAGCAGACATCAAGCAACAGCTTGCACAGACGGAACGCGAGTTTATAGAACGACGTGAACGCGCTGAAAGTGGGATGAGTAGGCCGGGTGTGTCGAGACCAGCTGATGGCAATAAAGAATCTAAGCATACTGAGAGTGAAAATGTAAGCATGGATGATCTTCTATTACATAGAGGTGAATTGGAATCAATGGTAAGTGGAATGGAAGGAAAAATGGAAAAAATGATTCAAGAAACCCTGGAAAAAATGATTCAAGAAACCCTGGAAACATTCAGAGAAGAAATAATGGAAACTGTGGATAGTCCATTGACTGAAAGTCAGATCCAAGCAGCTATTCAATCCGACGAATTTATGAACACACTGAGACAGCTAATTCACGACTCAATGGGACCAGAACTTGCTCGTCAACGTCGCGCAGCTATACCCGCCCCTGGTGGGCAGGCCGCGGGCGTCATAAACGATCCTGCGGATATTTTAGCCAGACTTCAAAACATTGAAGAGCTTCTTCAAATCACACCTGCCAACGAGCCAAGAAACCCACTGTTTGACCAAGGAGGTCCGCCTGACAACGCACAGTTCTCCGCTCCACCGCGGTGAGGGCCCACCTAACAGTACAAAAACCGACATCCCATGGATCTCGATGAGCTTCCCATTGGACTCTTACACGCCAGGGGCGCAGTTCCTGAATGTGACCGCGTCCACGGAGAACGACCGTCTGCACCTGACGGGTGTGTATCAGGCATCGGACCTGATCCCCGTGCTCCTGTTCTCGGTGGGCGTGCCTTGGGTAGAGCCGTGCGTGCGGCATGTGTGCTGCCTGTGGGACGTGGCGCGGCGGTATCAGGACCACACCCTGCTTACGGCGCTGGGTCCGACGTGCGACCAGGGTGTTGATTTGCGTGGGATTGACCTCATGAAGGGCAATGAGGTGGGCACGCGGTGGTCGGTGGATACCATGATGCACCCGAGCTTTGTGGCCATGTTGTTTTTGAGCGTGGCGCCCGCGTTTTACATGTACCACCAAATCCTGCCGCTGCAGTGGATCGAGACGTCCACGGTGCGCTGGCAGTCGTCGTGGTACGGGCAGCCCTGCCACCAGGTGCTCTACCCAAACGGACAGCAGGTGTGCATCGCGTGCTTCAACTCCAAGCCCGACAACGCCGTGTTTGTGTTCTCGGCCAACTGGTTCTCGACGTTCCAGTGCAAGTGGGTGTGCAAACCCGGGTTTACGGGTCCGAATTGCGAAGTGGAGGTGAACCTGGCGGTGTATGTCACGGGCACGCTGACGGTCGCATTGATCCTCGCGGGCATGGTGGCGTGTATTATAGAAGGGAGGAGATACAAAAGCCCGCCTGCTGTTTCAAGGGGGGAAGAGGAGGCGCTGCCCACTAGGCTCAAAGCCGAGATAATACAGGCCCCTCCTCCAAAGATTGTGGTCAGATCCAGTGCGGCCGATATGATTGTGTTTAAAGAAGCGGCAGCGGATATTCGAATAAAGTTGTTGTGATTTTTGTAATCAATGCCGCTACTGGGTCTCGGTTGGATTCACGTTTTCAACCTCCAGACGACTGAGCCTAAAAAATGGTGATTGGGTTCGGGGTATGTCCAGCTCCATGATCTCCACTCTGTCGCGCTCGTTGAAGCAAAGAATCGCAGCAGCCTCGACGTACATGCCTGTCGAGGTCCTGCAGGGGGGTGTCAAAATTCCATTCGAACAAACGCTTGTGCAATCATCCTTACCTAGCGCGGACGTACTTCTTCAGCTGCTGTATATGGCTGAGCGTGATCTTGGGTCCTGTCTTGAGCTCGAGGATCACGCGGTGGTCGATCTCCAAATCCAGTCGCCCCACATAGATAGGGGTGCACCCGCTGACACAGAAGCAGTCGACCTCGGCTAGGCTGCATATGTTCTTGTGGTACAGCTCGATCTGCAGCGCGCGCTGGTACATGGCTTCAGTACAGCCTGAACCGTGGCGCGCCATGACGGCCTCGGCCGAACGACGGATGGTTTCCATGAGCGGAGTGATGTGCGGGCGCGAGAGCTCTGCCTTGAGGCGCTGAGTCCATGCCATGAGTGTCAGAAAGAACAGGAGGATTCTCATAGTAAGTGCTGAGGGGTTATTTTTATTTTGGAGTTTGATGTCAGTGAAGGCCTTTTGTTCTTTTTTTTCGGGATTCCTGGCGCTGTTGTTGTGATTGCGTTTTGATATAAAAATTAATCTGTATTAAGTGTCTATGCGCTTGATCGCGTCACTTGTATGCGCTGCGTTGATTTGCTGTCTGCTAGGACTTACTATAACAAACGAGCATTCATCGTACGCATCAATGGTTTATTGCTTGCTGCTAATGCTGTACGCGCTGGAGAACTGGACTTTGTTGAAGGATCTAGAAGCCAAGCGCGTTATAGACGAAAACGAACGCCACGAGCAGAAGCTCATTCACCGACTGGTGTATCAGAACATGCTGCTTCAAAGGAACGTGCATCCCGCTGACTTGGACCCCAGACGACGAAATGCTTTTTCGTTGTAACAGACCGCTCTTTGTACAACAATTGTATTTACGGCAAAAGATGAACGCCTTTTCACATGGAATATGTCGATAACAGACTCTGTGTCCAGTTTTTCACTGTACTGAGCCTGATCGCAGGAGGGGCCATGGATGTTTTCGTCGTGTACGTGTTGCTGAAGATTCCCGACTGGTTGGGGTGCTTCGTTCACGGGGTTGTATTATCAATGTATGTCATGGAAAACTGGGTGCTGCTTACAGAGCTGGAAAACTCAAAGACGGAGTGCATCGAAAAGTACAGGAAAACCATCTACGACATGACAAGGGAAAACATAAGACTTGAAGCAGAACAAGCCTATCTACGGGCTCGGTTGTCAGATCATCTCAAACTCAGGCAGGAAAACACAGATCTCCGATCCCATCACGGTCGACTCAGACGCGTTATCGCTGAATTGAGATCCCAGCTTATTAATTTCAAAAAAAACAAACAAAATCCAATATTCCAGAGCCCGCAATATCCATTGAAATCCCCTCTGAATCCCCAAGGCCTCAACTGCATAAGCTGCTGGCGCCGCCGCTGGAACACGCATCCTGATTTGAGACTGTTCTTCCATCCACAGAAAAAAGACTGCTGGACCATTGACTCAGCCCATCCTATCAAGCAGATATCGGATATGATGCGGTCCTAGACCCGGCCAGCGGCGTGTGTAGGCGAACACCTGTTCCCTGGACAAACAAGGGACTGGCTTCTTGTTTCGCAAATGCTGGCGCATGAAGAAGCGCACGCGTGTGTCTCCAACATAGCGGACAATGTAGGGCAACGAAGCAACAGGGGGCTCGAAGCCGTGTTTCCAAGCCAATTCCACATCAGACACCAGGAGCTGACGGCAGCAGCGACCACAGAGGCGCGCCTGGAACGCCATGAAGACCCGCGCCGCCTTTTCGTTGCAGGCAATGCACTTGCCGTGGAGGAGTTTGATTCCCGTGATGGCACTGCAATTACAATCGCATCATGTGGCCCGCCAACACAAACAGCACGCATGGTTTACCGTCGTCGCAGACCCATGTGCTCGGGGAGCGACCATCGGGGCAGGCTGTCGTTGAGTCGCCGCCAGAGCGCCGCGTCATTCAGATAATGGAGCCACACAGATCGACTGGTGGCCTGCAGTTTGACAAAAGCCAGAAGCGCGGCTGGATGGATTGGGGGGGCAAGCAGATGCTCGGAAATGAGGAGGAGCGCGTCGTTCATTGGGGAATGTGGGGTTGAAAAGGAGGGGTGAATATGATGAGTTTTGTTTTTTTATTAGAATTGAAGGGGTGTGTGTTCACGCTTTGTTAAATGCAGAAGTTCCTTGATCTCGATAAGCAGGTCATCTACATCAGTGGTGTTTATCGAGCGCAGGAGATCTTTGATTTCATGAAGCAACTCCACAAAGTCTACGTCATTCGTAGGCAGCGCGTGGCGCTGGGCGACGTCTTTGAGCAATTTAGTCACGTCTGGATCATAGCCATTACAAGCAGCATATGGATTTTTACCATGACGGGGATCGGGACACGGTGAGTGAACCACATAGTTTAGCATGCGTCTGTCTTTGCCACGCACCCTGTCTCGCATACGCGAGGCAATACCTATCTGTTCTGCGGATGCCGAGAGCATAGTGCTTTGACTAAGGCCACAGTCAAATATACACACAAACAACCACTAAGAAAATTCACATCATCGCACAACCAAACCCGGTACGCAGCACACGGCAGCACGGACAGGCGTGACGCTCTTCGTCCGCCGTGCAGCGCGATGCGTCAGGGCGAGTTGCCGGGGTCTCGTCGTTGCTCTCGTCGTCTTCGATGACAAATACGGCTGCTGAACTCATTTGTACCAGTCCACCGAACAAATGATATAGACCAGGGCGACCATCACCCTCAATGCTCGCACAAGTACGCCTCGAGACTGGCCTTAACGTGCGCGTAGCCCTCGGTAAACCGGTCGTACATCTTGCCAAACAGCTCGTCCTGCTCCTGGAAGCGCGTGGTGAGCTGCGTCATGTCGACGTCCGCAGGCTGGTTCTCGAGCCAGATCTTCGTGTACGTGCGCACCACGTGCTCGATGCGGCAACAGAAGAAGCACATGAGCACAAAGTACTGGAACTTAGAATGCACTGGGATGGACTGGTTCTGCTTGGTGGCGCGACTCACGTCGATACAATTCTGCGCCTGACAGTCGGTGATCACACACGTGCTCCAGCCGGGGATGATGCGCACAGGGCTGTGCATGGAGGAGACGATCTCCCCACACACTTTGCCCAGGCGCGAGTTGGGCAGACGTCGCACCCGGTCCACCAGCGCATGCAACTCCTTGACCACAGACGCCACAGTCGCCACATTGTCCGAGACTTTGAGCGCCCACTCCTCGCCGTTCTCACAGCACTGGTGTAGGTATTTGCGGTAGGCGCAGTTGCCCGAGATTACGTCCAGCGCCTTGCAGACGAGGAAGTCCTTGAACACAGAGCGGTCCATGGTTTACTTCTTCTTCAAGCCTGGGCCTTTAACGACACGGGGGGGCTGGGTTTTCTTCTGAGCAGCCTTCTTACCTATTTGGGACTTTGATTTATTGCCAGCTGCTGGGGGGGTCTTCTTTTTTGGCGGTTGTTTATTTGGTTTGGCCTTTTGGGGCCTTTCTTTGCGAGTAAAGGAGGAGATGATGTCCACATTTCGGAGGGCTAGTCGTGCAATAAAGCTATTTGCTTTGTCTTTTGTTATCTCCAATTTGCTTGCAGGAAGAGCTTGCCATATACCACTGAATGGGTCAGCTACACCTTCACGTGGAGGATGTTTCTTTGTCGAGAATGGCAAAAACGGACTGTGTGAATGCTTAAAAAAATACCCAGCAGCTGAGTCCACATCCGTGATGATCGAACGATTCAAAACATAACACACAGTGAAATAGGGGTTCGAGCGCTGGTCAACAAGTATGGCATGGCTTAGAATGTTGAACGAAAACCTGTGTCTAGAATCTTCAGAAACAGCTTGCTGTAAAACATTGAATAAAAGATCGTTGGCGTGGTTGACCGCTGACGTCGAGGGGTTCTTGAATTGTGTTTTTGCAGCAGAAAGAATCTTTTTGATCTTGGTTGTGGTGTTTGACATTTCGCCTTCGTGCTTTTGGGCATATGCCAGTTGCCCGCTGAGGAAAATTTTATTCAGGGAGATGGGCTGGCGGATCTCTGATTTATTGCTGTCCCAAATCGCATTTAGGATATCTGAGCTTATTTCTTTGATGTGCTGTTTGGCGTCGCCTGGATTGATTTTTAGCAGAATGTCCATGTGTGATTTATACGAGGCCGTCTCCTGTTCGTACAGCTGGCGCAGCAGTGATTGTCCAGCGGTCTCATCTTTTTGCGGTGCACTCTGAAAAAGAGCTTCAGATAAGCCCAGACTGTTGTGTTGAGCTTTCAGAGTGGGAAACAAGGCACTTAAGACAACAGAATTTACAAAACTCAGACTTATCTTACTGATATCTTGGTGATTCTTGCCTATCATGGCAGAGAAGAACGTGTAAACGTTGCAATAGAGCAGCTCAACCCGTTCTGCTATGAGATTCGAAAGATAATCGTCAATGACTTTGTTTTGTCCCTTAATATCACTGTAAGTGGCATTTGTGTCTTTTGTTTTCTTCAAAGCATCCCGAAACGATTTCATCATATCTCTCCCACCCAATGCTTTGATAGTCTGGCGATAAACCCTCCGCACCGAACGAACTGTTAACAATATAGAATCCATCTTTCTGCTTTCTTGCTCTGAAATTTGTAAATATGCAGCAGCCAAGAGTTGGTTGCCATCTGCTGTACGCTTCTTGAGCGCTGTTAAAATATCATCAAACAAATAACTCCCGCCAAAGGATTCGTTGGGGTGTCCAAAAGACCCTTTCAAATTAAGAGATTCATTTGCCTTTACCTCAAGTGCATTTTCATTAAGCAGAGCCACACGTATCGCCTGGGTTATCTCGTTCCATGCAGATTCACGTTCAGCATCTGCTTCTTCCTCTTCATCTACAGCATAACAAGACAATTGTTCTGAGATGCAATGAAAGACAGCCTTTCTAAAAATGGAGTAGTTTTTCGCTATCTGGGATTTATGCTTTACAAGAGATTCCTCTATCTTTTCTTCAACGTCATCTATCACCCTCAAAAAAGAACCAAGAGCAGTCTTTTGCTTTCCGTCGGCGTCATCAATCTGAACAAGAAGACCCCAAGGAACAAGATCCGATAACTGCAATGCCTTGGCAATAAGATTCAGTGTGTCATTGACGTGGTACTTCCATTTCCCTGTCTTCAAGTCGATTTCAGGACTACAGTACTGCAACATGGGAAGCCCCAGACGAAGGCCGTGTCTATTGGGATGCTTGAACGCGCCAAAGATGTACGGAATCAGGGCGCGCGCGTCGTCGATTCTGCGGCTGATGGTTTCAAAATCAGCTGGTTTCCAGGGTTCAGTAGACCCTGCACCACCTGGTGGATCCCCTCCTGCTGGTCGATCCACTGGCCCTCCCTCTGCTGCCGGACCCCGACCCTGTGCTGCCCCACCACCACCATCAACTGCGTCATCCTGTGAACCACCACCTGCTCCTGCACCGCTGCCTGAATCGCCTTCTTCATCGCCTGGTTGGCCTCCATTGCCAACACGGGGACCTTTCGATCGGGTAGATGCTTCGTCTGGCAAATCAGAGATATCTGTCCCTAACGGCTGAAAATTCTGCTGCCTTGCACTCAACCATGCCTTGGTCATCATTTGCGTGTACAAACCGCCCCACTTATATACACACCCCAAAAAAAAGCAGAGGAGCGTGGATCCGTTGGCCGATTCGCATTGTGCCACTACATAAAGAGCCGAATGTGCGATTTGCAAGATGCCACTGAACTCCATTCTAGAAGCATGGGACAAACCCGTAAAAACCGAGGTGATCAGGGACATTATCAGTTACATGAAGACCATGCCCAAGGAGCAGGAACTCCTCTTGCTGCAGTGTGCCGAGCATCTGGACAAGCACCAGACGCTTGGCTCCGTACTCGCGGTGGTGCACGCTCTCAACGGCAGCGAGATCTTTTTGCGATGCAGAGACGACGACGCCCTGGAGTCGGACCTGACGCGCGAGTTCGAGCAGCTGCTGGGCAGCGACAAAAAAGAATCCACCGCTGTGCTTACGTCCATGGGCAGCTGAGCATGCGCTTGGATGAAATTGTTTGTGGGAAAGCGACCCGTGCGACTGCCAGGACGCCGTTGCGATGCCGCGGATGTGTGTCGGGAGGTGAGCCGTGTCAATCCACCCTTCTTTGTCAGTCCAACAGACGGTCGGCCCTTCACGGTCAAGCGGCGGGTGTTTTTTGAAGCAGATGGGCTGAGGGTGGAGTGCGAAGACGAGGGTGAATTGTGGCTGGCGTGTAAGCTGTCGGCGGAGGACCACAATCGATGGCAGACGACAGACGAGACATTGGGCGTTATAGGAGACACAGAACGAACCGAGCGCAAAATCGCAGACGCGCTAGCAGAGGAAGAAGACGTCGACACGGACGCGCCCAACGAAGACGACGACATCACGCTGGAGGAATGGAGTCAGCTTGGATACAAATGGTTTAAAAAGGATGAAATGATTTATTTTTAAAAACTGTGTTTTGTAGTTGATTTTTTATGTTTGATTAGCATCTGTTCTTCCGCGCACTGGTTCTCCTGTGTCTGCCCCGTCAACCACTGGTTCTACTGTGTCTGCCGCCCAATCGTCTATGCCTGCTCCAAATTTCATAGCACTGGTCTTATCGCCCAACTCAACGCCCTTGATATCAGTGTATGGCACGTCCAGACGCAACTCCATTTCGTGTGTGGAATTGAGATTGATTGAGATCAATGATTGTCTGCTCAGTCCATATCTGTTATGCTCTTCTGCATTGACATCATATTTTTTGCACCAGTATTGTGGTGATGGTGGTTGGACGTCAGTCGGTGGCTTTTTTGGTTTGGATCCAGGTATCATAATCTCCTCTAGATCAAAGAAAAACACACGCTTTGATCCAGCAACAGCGCTAATACTCCAGCGCCTGCCGTGATTGTATGACCCATTGTCGTCGCCTAAATTCAATTTGATGATATACAGTTTCTGTTCGTCGCCGAATCTAGTCCGCTTGACAGCAACTGTGTTTCTATCCTCTGGCTTGCTCACCACATGCAGTGGTGCATTTTCAAATGCATAAGTGGCCAGCAGATGACCAAACGTGTCTGGCGTGTGCTGGTTATTTTCAGGGGGGGTGCCAGAGTCCGTGGTGTAAAGATTGCTCAGCTGAGTGCTAACTTCTCCAGCTGGTGTATCTTTGCATATATTTATATAAACATGGGATGCCAATGCAGCCGCAAATGCTATGTTGGACTTCAAATCAGACGGAGATCCTCTGTCCTCTATCACGTGTCTGATGGCTGCTGTAAGCGCAGTCCAAGGCACACTGTCCTTGCCAAAGTCACCAGCCTTGTCAAGTTCGCCAGTGTAATCTCGCAGCATAGCAGCTGTTACAGAGTACAGTACAGTGTACACGTATTGCATTCTGGCCAGGTCATGCACGCACCTGGAAAAATGACATATGTATGAATCATATGGAAACGTGTCAAATATTGCCCTATTGTTTTCCTTTTCGCGTGGCACATATCGTGTATTTGGAACACGTCTATTGAAGAAATCGGCTGTGTCGTTTCTGTTCTCTTCTATCTCTGTCGCTGTGGTATCAAATATAGTTGCTGAAAGTTTTTTTAAGGCTAGTTCAAAAGTAGCCAATCCAATGGATGTTCCAGGAACAAGCTTTGGGTGCTTCAGCAGTTGAATTGTAAGCCGCGGGCGGCCAGGAAAGATTAAAAACAACTCATGCACGTTTTTAGGCAGTACTGTGCTTTTGCTCTCCGTGTGCTTCCATCGAAAAAAGGCACTCTGATCCCTTGTATTGGTGACCACTGTAACAACATATTTTTCTTTTCTTATTGTCAATGTAGCTTTCAGTATCTTTTCTGCTGAGAACGAAAAATGCTTTCTGTGTCCATTTGATCCTATCACACCGTTCATCCCGCCAACAAATTTGTCAGGGGTTGTTGCAGTCAAGACTACCTCTATAGAACTTGGAGGGTGGGACGCTTGTAGAAAGTCGATTGACCTCAGTAAATAAATTAAATTGGATTTGAAAGGGTCTTGTTTGGCTTTAGAGTAGTTTAATGTGAGGCGGTGCAGTTCGTCAATGTCCTCAAACTTCATGTCTTTAAAATGGGCCTTTTTTGTTATCTCTGAATCCAGATATTTAACACATCTATCACTCTCGTCAAAATAACTTACATCCAGCGTTCTTTCAAGACCTATACCCCCGGGAGCATTCTCAGTAAAAAACAATGAAGGGGCCTGTGTCTTCATTTTTTCCATAATCACCCGACACGCGTGTCCTTCTGCCACCATCCCAGACACACGCAGAGCCTCCATGTCTTCTGATATATCTTTAGGTTTTTGTGACTTCGAAAACGGATTGCCCCAGACATTCGAAAACCCGTTCTTCTTACTGCCAATACTCATTCTACATGTACGTTTGGCCGTCGTATATACCAACACCATGAGAAATCACACACAAGAAACTTCAGCATGCAGTCCCAATGCACGCCAACCAGGAAAAAAACACAAAACATGTGCTTACTCACAACCAACAGACGCCAATGAACCCGAATGGCGACCTCGTCCATCAATTCGACTTTCGTACAGCAAATTCAGAATTTAATCGACTGGATTGACAACGAGGCACCACACGTGGACAAACAGGCCATCCTAGACAGCGTGCGCATTCGTGTTCTTGTCATGGCCAAGAAGTTTGTAGCCTTTCCTCATTGCCACAACTTCAGTCTCATGGCCAATCCGTCTGTTTCTTGACGTGTTTCAAATCGCCAGCGCCGCTGGTAAGACCAATTGCATAGTAGGGGGCTGTACGACCTTGGTGGTTTCTGGCTGACGAGCAGGAGCGATGATAGCGTCGGGCAGCTTTGGTGGCTCAGTGACAACGGTCTCCATGAACTCCAGCTCCAGATCATCGTCTGTTACATCCAGCCCTACTTCCAGAGGCTGACCCAGCAGCTCCGTCAGCTCCCTGGCGCCGTTAACGGATTCCTGGATGTCCTCGAGGGTCGTCTCTGCTTCTTCGCGACTGAGCAGGGGCTTGTTACAGGCCATCGCTCGCATGAACGTCTGGTTGATTTCATGGTGGCTCAGCGCGTCCAGCTGGGCGTGCACGTTCTCGCGATACCGTTGAAGCTGCAAGAGCTGCGCCTGCAGCCTGCGGCGCTCGAGCATTTTGGCTCGAAACAAAGCCTTAGACCCACATGCATGATGCCTCTTGGCCTCGCTCACACATCGTCGTTCCTGCAGCTCGATTTCCAGTTGGCGTGTGGTCAGACTGTCCAGCACTGCAGCCAGGGACTGTTGTGGAGAACGCTGCATGTAACGCGTGTTTTCTAGTAATCGCATCCAGGCGGTAGAGAGGCACTCGCAAAGACAGCTGTTCATCGCACGCGACCCGGACGGCTGACATATGTACCCGCGCGCATGCGTGTGTGGGGTAGGAGGAAGCAATGGCGTTTTTTTATTTGTCTCCTGTATGTTTAAACTAGCGTGGCTTGCCAAGGCCTCACTTCGAAATCAAGCCAATGATTTTCTCGATGTCCTTGCTGTCAAACCACATCCTGCAAAGCGGACACATCCGGTCTGGAAGACACTTACCCTCAATGTAGCCCTTGAAACACGCCGCGTGCCCACGGTGGTGACAGCGAAAGACTACAACCGCGGGATCACCATCCATGAGATCGTCCAGACAGATGGGACACTCTGAATTGGTGGGCCTCGCATCGGACGAAGCGTTTCCAGTCAGCATCCACGGGCGGCTCGTCGTGTATATGTAAAGGACGTCGCCTTCGTGGTCGACGAAATCAGACATCGGCCGGAGACGATTGTCGTAGTTGAACACTCGGTTTTCCTTCCCCTTGATGGCGATTTTCATGGTGTTGTTTTCAATGCGCACGCCCAACGCCGGCGCAATATAATGACGAACATACTCCCATGCTTTTAATTTGGGATGATATTCGACACACACGGGGCGGTAGCTGCACTGAGGGTAAATGAACGGCATGGATGTCCTGTCTTTACCAGACGCAGCGTTCGTGTTTATATACAAGTTCCACTTGTACTGCATGCAATAAAGGTAGCGCTGTTTGTGCTAGCACTCGGCACTCCATTTCAATCCCAATGTATATAAATGAGAAGTCTCAAGAAGCAGCAATGACCCGAGCCAGGCACGCGGGGAATGAAACCGATGGAGTGGCTCGAATAATACTGCGTCTGAATAACACCAAATACGCAGATGGCAACAGACCTAAAAATATCACAGCAGAGGCCAGGGCGTTGTGGCGAAAGGAAAATGGAATCCAGACAGGGAAAGGTAAGAAAAAATGGACGGAGGCAGAAGTGTCCATTTCAGGTGCCATGCAGCGATTGGGTATGATTAAGTCTGACATGTATGTTACATCCAAAGCCGTTTCCATGGCAGCTGGCGAACTTATCAACGAAGGGATGAGAGCACAGGACAAAACTGCGCCATCTGCGCCTGAGAAAGCAAATGGATCAACTGGTTCTGGTAAAAAGTCTGTCTCAAGTGTGTCTAATAGACTGGAGAACAGCTATGCAGACCATCTACTCGGCTCAAAAGATTACACTGATCTATGTCTAGGGAAAAATGAATCTGGTTCATATGAAGGAGAGATATGGCAATTCAAACATGGAACCTTCGAAAATATCAAGGATGATAGCGGCTTGTACATGCCACGCAAGGAAAGTCAGGTTTGGGACAAAGATGTAGCGCAGACCCATTTGAATTTCGCTTGTGAGGAAATTGATGTTGGTTCAAGTTTGAACAAACTAAGACACTTCAAAGGAGATCTGAAATCTGATTTCAAATACATGAGCATATTATTGCATACAATAACAGCAAAGCATGAAGAAGAAATTGAAACTTTTCTCATTAAGTTTTTCAAGCTTCCTGTAAATGGAAAGCATATGTTGGAGAGTGCAGTATATACTCCTGCCATCAACGACATAAAAAATGCCATTAGGGGGATTTTAAGCGAGGAGGATGGTTTCAGATTTCATGCAGCCACTGTCAGACCATTCAAAACAAGACATTACTTGGTCAATGTATGTGAAATTAATGGATGGCTTGAATTTGAACTAGAAAACATAAAATACAGAGTGGAATTGTGTCGTAAGATGGTTGTTCTGAACACGGATAAGACGCTGTCTCCAAAAAATCCAACATACATCCCAGTCTGTGAAGAATTATTTATGCAAATTTCAAGAAAACATGGGGATGTAGAAACATACCATGAACATGGCATGTACATCACATGTAAACCCAGACCACCATCCATCCAAGTACAATCGACAGGAAAAAGCAATTTGTTTTACAGCCAACAGATACATTATTTTGGGAACAATGCGTTCACAATGAACACCACTCCATGTAATACAGAGCCATTCGATAAAAATAAGGACACCATGAAGATGGTCGGAGCTGTGGTGCGTCGTTTGCAAGGCGTGGGATCAGACAATAAAGGAATAGCACACCAAACATTTGAGTGTTTTAAAAAGATCATAGGCGTACATGATCTCGTAACAACAGACAGTGAGCCCTCTTCTATCACTGTACCGGAAACTAATATTGTTGAATTGAAAAAGTCCTTTCTGGCCAATCAACACGCAAATGATCAGACAGCTGTAGTAGACGACAAACACCCATCTATACGAATTTGGATGTCATCTAAAAGTTTTTCAATCGTCTGTGTAAGCCCAGCTAAGTATCCATCACTTAACTATGTCTATGTGCATTTATGGGAATCTAAAATCAAATGCGATGAAGTTCCTAAAATTATCAACCCCAACAGAATGTATCCACATTCAGATCCAAGGTATCGGAAACCAGACAGCGATGTTAGATCCGCTTTCCCCAAAAACACGCCATACCCCCTGCAACCCGGCGACTCCACGCTCCCGATCGAACTAGAACTGGAGTTGGCCTTGCTCTGAACGAGTCAGCTCATTCCGACAACAATGGGCACCAGTTCGATTATGCCGCAGTTGCGATCCCACTGCATGGTGGAGAGGTTCGCGAAATGACGCTCGTCGAAGCACTGAAACACGAACCCGTCGGGCTTGACGCGCGGCTTGGACGCGTAGCGGACGACCAGATCGGAGTCGAGTCCGTTGACGTGGGATGGACTGCCCTGGTTCAGCTTGTAATACGGAGAGCGCGTGGGAAAGATACCGCAGTTGAACTTGGAACCGAAGAGCGCGCCAAAGGAAGTGACCTTGGCGGAGGATTTGGCACTGCCCTTGAAGACCCAGATACCCTCGCTCTCGTGCATTTTCGACAGAATGCCGTTTTGAATGCTGGTGGTGTCGACACACCCTGAGTAAAATTCTACTGTATTGTCTGGTCCGTCCTTGATGTCAAATTCAATCGTATCAGAAACCGGCACGCCAACGGGGCACTGGCTGAAGGAGAAGAGATCTTTGGTCGTGGTGATGTTAAGCCCAAAGTGTTCGGCCACCAAGAGCGCGAGGCGGCACCTGGCACGCTGGCACGCCTTGCGCAGCCACCAGACCTCCTCGGAGAAAGAAATGTCCTTGCATGTGAATTCGTTGCTCACGTCGAGCATGAGATTGTAGAACTCGTCGCTGCAGCGGTTAAGGCCGCCGTTGACGCCAATGAATAGTTTGTGTATGCGCGTGTCCTTTTGATACCCCCTACAAAACGCCTGATAGAGTCCTATTGAATGAGGCAGTTCGGGCTTCCAGTCCACAAAGTCCACGTTGCGCTTCCCGGTGGTGCGAGAGACGTGCGCCTCCATGACCGATCCGTCCGACTTGACGGACGACATGAGATCCACATTATCAGGAATGCACCGGAACGAGGCCTCTTTTCCCGAGGAAGCTTCTGAGATGTTTTTCATGAGCTCGCGCATTGTATCCTTTGCGTCGGTCGTCTGCTGAAGCAGCCGCATGATGTCCGCGTTGAACACCCCGCCTGATTTCGAATTGACTTCGAAGAGCGAGGTCCCGTGAAACATGGTGCGATTGATGGGCAGCACCCCGCCCTTGGCGTCGCCGGGCACCACAAACTGGAACCCCTCCAGCTCGCCCATGGCGTTGATGCAGTGAGTGGGCAGCAGCTTGATGGCAGACCCTTCGACGAGAATGCTGTCTATTGTCTGCTTCGCTTCTTCGGACGGCTCGTGCAACGAAAACGACCGGATCATTTGTCCGTTGGTTTCTTTGCTGTAAATATATGATTGGAGGCCCTTTTACAATGTTGCGTTCATTAGCCCTTTTACAATGTTGCGTTCATGGTTCAGTCATTTTGTCTGAAGCACGAATAGGACCACTGAATGTCTGAAAAAATGAACAATCTGTCTCCACACGTCCCTTTCCCTCTGTCGCCTTCATAAGACAGGGTGCCTTCCTCGCACAGCATGTCCGGCGCCGCGCAGAGAGGTAGAGACGTGGCAGAGAGCTACTATCTGCTTCTGGAACTACTGACCTCTGAGCCTACGATGCAAGAGTGTCTCCAGCTGATCGAAAACATGTGTCTGTCGCGAGAACTAGACCTAACCATCGGCGGCAAGCCCCCTGCGTCTGGGTTCAAGACGTTTGTGAACCGTCATTATTATCAATTCTTAAAAAACGCCATCCGACAGGCACATGGCCTCGGATTCGTGGTGTGGTGTGTGCGCAAGCTCCCCTCGGGCGACAAGTACCCCGAGGTCCTGCCGCTGGGCACGTTCACCTGGACAGTGGAGCCCGACGACTCAGGCCAAAGGTCCGTCAAGTATCGGATCCAGCTCATCATAAAAGAAGTCAGCCATGTCGTAACGGAATGGATCCAGCCGGGGTTCAAGGTCAATGAGAACTCCATTCTCCATGCCACGGTGCAGACCCCGTTGTCCCATCTGATCGAAGAGTACAAGATCCTGCGCGAGACCATTCGCCGTTTCCACAGCGCTGACGCATGGAACTCCACCGCGCGTATCATTGTGTCGTCCGAGCCCAAGCAGTTCAATCACGAGGCGTCGCAGAAAGAAGTCTTTGAGACGCTGGATTTTCTGAAAGGAGTCATGGACACCAAGAAGCGCCACACCCTGTCCGACGTGGAGCGTGTCTTCGCCAACAACCCCTCCAACCACCGCGAGGTCGTTTACGAACTACCGCCGCACCACCACATCGAGCCCATGCCCACGCTGAAACCCATTGTCGACATCGAATACATGACGCACAAGTTCCGCCGCTCGGTGTGCAGCATCATGGGTATCCCATCCGAGATGCTGAGCGCGGACAAATCGGGTATGAGCGACAACCGTGGTGGGCGGACGACGTCTCGTTTGTTCCAGAGCAAGATGGCCAGGGTGTGCATGTTTTTGTCCGAGTTGCTTCAAGAAGTCCACCAGAAAATTTACAACGAGGCCGCCGAGTACAGACTGATCGCCCTGCCCAGGCTCGAGGTCCAAGGGGTCGAAGACCTTAAAACGCTGCACGAGATCGGGGTCCTTCAGCCCGACCACGCGGTTCGCCTTTCAGAGGTTCTTCTCGGCGCCACTGCGACGCCCGAAAAGAAGCGGAAGCGGAACGAGGCCGATGGCGCAGCGGGTGATTCATTTTAGTCTCAATTCTATCTCACGCCGCTGGATCCATTCGCGTCTGGCCTGTAGCTGGGACTGGAGCTTCTTTGTGCTGGTGTTCAGCATCTGGCACCACCGACACCACAGCACCTTTGCGCGGATGGGGGTGATGCTGTTATTGAACTCGCCACACAGCGCTGCTATTCTGGGCATGGTGATGTGTCTGAAGTGCAGCCAATATTTGTAAGGGGACATATGAGTTGCAAAGGCCTGTACATTAATTTGCTGGATTCTTAAAAGATTTTCTCTACGTGAGCGCAGTTGATCAACAGGAGTGAAATAAGTAAAGAAGTTCATGTTATCGCTAAGTGGGTCCAGTAGTATACCAGATACGTCCCGCATACGATTCAGCCAATAATCAAATAAGTTATCACATATTGTCTTAACTTGATCTTGTATTTTATCCAATGTCCCCGGAAAAACCATATCATCATTCAAGATTGTGGACAACAAGGTTGGATTTGAAATCCCCTGTGGATTATTCTGCTCGAAAAAAAATGGACACATACTGGCATAGCAAAAATGGAAGTCCCCGAAAGTCAGATCCTCTGATTGTCCTGATATAAAATCGGATTTATGCATGGCAAAAAAACAAAGCGATATATAAAAATCAATCACTCCCGACAGCATGTAGTTGGTGTGATGCTTCTGGCGTATCTTATAGAGTGCCATTTGCCATTTACAAATCAAGATCTGCAACACACACCACATGAGAATGTAACGAAACGACCATGTCATTTTTCTAATATCGTCGCTTATTCTAAACCCACATGTGCCATCTGCCATGAATATCTTATCGGTTTGTTCCAAGGCGCCACACATCATAATGTAATGTGTCATAGATTCTTTGCTAAATGCATTGTCTTGACAGTTAAATAAGCATTCAAAAATGTCAGATAAGAAATGCATTGGATTAGACATCATCTTATTACAGTCTGTGCATCCTGCAAATAAATGTGTATTATCCAGCATTATCTCTGCAACATTAGCCACTTTTACCATGTTTTTTCTGTTTGTGTACAATAAAGTAAAAAACACTCCAGCCTTGCTAGAAGGACCGTGAAATGCCTTGGCAAAAATCCCCCCTGGCCTGCCTCCATTCGACGGGTCTTGGCCAACGGAAAATAGTGTATCTACAAAACCACGTATTGATTCTGGCCTGTCTGTAACATCACACTTGATATCATATGACGGCGCATCTGCCCCGTGTCCCAGTTTCCAAAGGTTGGCTGCTCTGTTATCACCCAAACTGGCAAAATGCACAAAATGACACAATTCTGCATTTGATTTTATTCCACCCGACAAGCCAGTATGTATTCCAAATACCACCACTGGTCTTCCAAAATACTTACTCCCGTCAGCAACACTGAAAGCTGGTTTCCCTTTGAATACGATCTGCACATCCTTCCACTTAGTATCGTTGTCTCCCATTCCCTGGACCATTAAGGGCATCCAGCAAATAGGACACTGGTTGCAGGCTAATTTAATCTTATTGTCGTCTGCAACAGCGGTTCTGCTCCGCCTGGCCATTGAGTCAAATAATTTCAATCGAATATACATTCATTCTCAATCTGTCTTCCCTGCCGACTGCACCACCACAGGCGGCTCCTTGCCCAGACTCATGGCGAGCCCAAGCGCGCGCCGTTGCTTCTTAACAGGCTCTGGCTTTTCGGCCGTGAGCTTGGTCACAGGGTCGGCCTCCTGTGCGCTTGACGACGCAGCGCCCTGCAATGACGGAGTCATATGGATATCCACCGGTGCACGAGCAGCACTGGTAGCAGCCAGCTCAGCCCCTAAGAACCCTCCTCCGTCTGCATATCTCACCACTCGTCTTCCATCATCCGCTGGTCTTTCTGCAGGAGGAGGAGGAGGTGGTCTTCGCCCACCAATCGCTGCGGCAGCAGGACGCTTCACGCCCTTGGACGGCGCCCATGGGGCGAATTCAACCCACACAGGTTCGAAAGTGGCCTCTATCAGAGCGCCTCGCATGGCTGCCCGGTCGTCGTGATACACAGACGAACACGGGGCGTCGTAGCGCCTGGAGGCATCGGTCTCGTTGCGGAACATGAGCTGGGAGCGGCAGATGTGCCAGTACCCGTTCTGGCGGTAGTCGTAGTTCTCTGTGATTCTGGCCGGGGTGTACGTGTTCAGGACCGCAGGCACGAGCTGCCACGCCTCATTGACCCCACCCTCCTCGTATCGGAACTGCTGAATGATGGTGGATTTCTTCCAGTGGTTGAGCTGGTATCGAACGGATCCATCCTTTGCTGAGATGGGGAGTTTCTCGAGTCTGAGGATGAGGTCGTCGCCTGCCGAAATGTTGTGCTGGCTCCAAATATTGCAGATGTTTTTGGTGAGCCCTGAGACGAAGAATGTACTGATGAAATTCACGGGATAAGTAACAGGCCCGTGTCCGCCCTCGTGCTGTCCACCTTGAAGCTCGCTGGTGTGGGGCACGCCAAACGGCCTGGCGGTACCAGTATCAGAGACAAAGCGAATGGCATCGCCCACACTGAAAGCCCCGCGGTCTGCATAAACGTTTTCGACAAATTTAAGGTCCACCATAAGCTGCTGCCAATTGGCGCAGTCGCGCTTGTTCCAGTAGCGCTGAAGACCCGCCAAGATGTAGTTTACCGTCACCAGATTGACAATGGGGTCCACCATGCGAGAGAGCTGAAGTCGGTCAAAGGACGCGATGTTCGGCACCACTGACCCCCTTCGATCGATGCGAAGCACGAAGCCTATGTCACCCACGTCCACAGCATGGCTCAGCTGGAAGGTGCCCTCGGAACTGGCGTTGGGCAGACTGAGCTGGGGCACTATTTTTTGGATGCGATGGGCCAAATTCAAATAACTGGTCTGGTCCGACACCTGGGACGGTTTGCCGTAGCTGTACGCGTCTATGTGGTCGCCCAGCAAATCAGACGCGTAATTAATGCGCGCGGCGGGAAAATACGGGGGACCCGACGTGGGCAGCGGCCCTTCGTTCATTTTAACGTTCGGTTTTTGCACATTTGAGATACCGTCGAAAAGAGACATCGCTGGTGCTAACACACGCTTTAAGTACTGATCTCAAAGGAGGTGAGCACACGGGCTCATCAGAGCGCCCTTGGATTGTAGGGTCTTCTCCCTTTACAGATAATCCAGGGTGTCAGGAGACGGGGCTTTCGCCGCCTTCTTCTTCTTCTCTCCGCCTCCCGAAGAAGAGGAGGAAGCGTGCCCAGAGACCAACTCCTCCATCATCTTCTTCCTTATGTCTTCCATCATCTTCTGCTTCATGTCTTCCATCATCTTCTTCGCCTGGGCAGGAGAGATTCCAACAGCTGCCTTGGGTCCCGCACGAGGCTTGCTCACACGGGGCTTCTTTCCTTCCTCCTTCTTCTTCTCGTCGGACTTCTTCGCCTTTTCAGAGGTCTTCCTCGGCTTCTTTGGTGGCTGTTTGTCTGCGTCGTCCTTGGAACCACCAACAGCAGAGGCGTCGAACTCCTCGATGCTGCGCTTAAGGCCTTTCTTGGAAGCAGTCAGTGCCTTCTTGATGATGCCGAAAGACAGATTGGCAGGCGAATCAGAGTCGAGTTTTTTGGGGTCAGTTGCTTCTTCCGCAGCTGCTTTGTCGGGCTTGGATACGACAGGGGCAGACAGGACAGAGGCTGCAGTTGGCTTTGATACCAATGAGACGACAACCGAAGCAGGCTTGTCAGTCGGCTTTGATACCAACGAGACCAGAGCAGGCTTGGCAGTCGGCTTTGGTGCCAGTGAAGCGACAACCGGGGTGGGTTTGGCAGACTGCGCGGTGGCCAACTGGCGACGAAGGTCCGCGGCCTCCTCCCTCAATTGCTTCACCTCGGCTTTCAGAGCAGTCTTCTCTTCGTCGCTCGTTTCGATGTCCGTTTCGGAGTCGGGCTGCCTGTCGGCTTTCGCGCGATCAATGGCCTTCTGGTACTTACGGCTCAGTGCTTTCATAGTACTGCGCAGAGTCTCCAGATTGGGCACAGAGCCATCTGCCACATCGTTCAAAATATCGTCAGCAACAGACAGAAATCCCAAATACCGGTAGTCCTCGTCGTTTTCCAGCTTTGCCAGGTATGTGAGTCCAGGGAGTTCGACCTTGGTCGCTCTTTCCATGACACACTCGAAGAGATCTTCGAACACATCAGAGTCATCTCCAAACACACTGGTCAGTGTCTTTGCAGTCTGCATGGTCTGGGCGAGAAAGTTCAAGTTGGTATCATCGTCAGGCACACGTGAAATGAACTCAGACCATGTGCTCTGGTCCTTCTTAAGAGCAGCCAGAGCGTCCGCATACATACTCCGCCTCTCTGTTGCAGAAAGTCGAGGCTCTATGACTCGGATGAGCTTTTCGAGGCGACCTGGTACAGGCATGTCATCAAGAAGCTCTGCCACTCCCTTGAGTACATCAACGGAGCAAGCTTCACGAATTTGTTTTTGGAGCGCGGGGAGAACGTTCATGTCGGTCTGTCCGAGCGATGGGGGGAGTTTTTATAGGTTTTTTTAATGAGCCCGTGACTTTATTGTTGAAACGGACATAAAAAAAACACCAGACTAGATTCCATTTCCAATAATAGAACGGGGATTTAAACGACGTTCGCGAAGCCGGACATACAAGCACGCGAGGTCACACGAGCACCCCGACGGCCGCGTTAATTTTCACTCGACATGTCCTGCCTTGACTCCATCAGCAACGAACTGAAAGCGCTTTCATGCAAGCTCAATGAGCGCGAAGAAGAGCTGACAACGTTCTCGCGGCGTATGGTGGCGCAAGAAAAAATGATCGAAAATCAAGAGAAAGTATTCGAACAACGCGAGGCTGCGTGCAAAGACTCCGCGTGCCCCTCAAATTGCTGTGAATTGAAGGCGCAGATAACGCAGGTGAAAGCACTGAAACGGCACATGGAAGACATGTCAAGCAGCTATTCTGCAGAGCTCTGCAAAAAGCGACGCCAAATGGAAGCGATGCAAACGGAGCTCTGCTGTCTGCACACGCAAATACAAAAACTCCAGCGCAACCAGAAGACAGAACAAGACATGAGACAGCTGACGAGGATCAATGCACTGGAGACCGACAAACACCTCCTCACACTGACACTCAATGCCACGCGGTCTTTTTATTTCGACGTCATAACCCTCGAACAAAGCGCTACGTGTGTGCCGCTGACCTCTGGCCAGATCACAAGCTTTGAGGGGATTGTTGGCCTTTGGTCCCAGTGCGACAACTTCACTGGCGACGTGTGGTTTCCATTCCAATGCCCTTTGACCAAGACCATTACCACGCCCGTGAAAGACCTAGGTTGGGACCAATATTGCCTGCATTGATTTCGTGTGAATTGAAACACACGTTTCTTCCGCAGCCACCATTGATCTCCTGTCTCGCATTGGTGCTGTCTTGGGCCTAAAATCAACACCGCCTTTCTATTTTCAATTTCGCAATTCCCGTGGCGGCCACTGCTGGGAGCGATACACCCTGTCAGAACAGCTAGAAATATTCAGCAAACTCGTGCTGACATACCACCGTCGTAGAAGCAGGGTAAGAGCAGTTTTGCTGGGCTGTGATCTCAGTTATCACTGACTCGTTTTCCCCAGGAAGCTGGCTTCAAATTGACCATAAAAAACTCCTCCCACGTGCTGTCGTGCACGAAAACCGACACCATCCGCGCCGACCGTCGGGTGGAGTTCTTCTTTACCCTCCATGTCATTCAAAACGACGCCACCATATCAATTTACGAAGTGGAGCTCGTGGGTGCAGAGCACACCCCCTTTGCGTCAAAATGCGCATTTGTGAAGCATGATTTGTAATGAAATCTTCACAGCTTCGCACCTTTCCCCAACATAGCCCACTCAGTATCATCCAATTTGAACAGTCCCTCTGTCTCCACCGTCATGCCCACGGCCACGAGCTGCGCGTGCGTGATGTCCATGCGAATCATCTCGTCCAACGACAGCTTCATGGACAGCACGTCTGCCAGATCAGCCTTGAAGTAAATGAACGGATTGGCTCTCAAATGCCGCGCGTGCCTCAACTCACCTCCCGCGTGTTTGACCCACTCTGCTGGATCCGGCTGTAGCATAGACAGCTCCGTGGCAGTGAGCCCGCACGCCACCAGAGCGTCGACGCTCAGCTTCAGACTCAGCACGTCGCCCCACGCCAACACAGGGCGCGGATTCCACCATCCAAAGAGCGCGGTTGATTGTCTTGGCTTCAGAAACACCATACCGCTGTCTCACACTTCGCTGCCTAAATACACAAGCAGTGCGACAAAAAAGAGCGCGGCACTTTTCCTTTGCGTTAAAAGACAGTGCCGCCATGCCGAAATGTCCAAAGGCGATCCTATCCACGGCCTGTGGTATCGCGTGCGTTCACCCTTCAAAGTGCCAGTGGGGTGCCATCAATGCGCTCTCGCCGACTGGGAGGTGTTTGACATAGACAAGGCGGGGTGCTTGATATGCGGCTGTTTCCATCAATGCACCGACGGTGGCGATTGTCCAAACATAGAGGAAAGCGATCACCAGGCGTGTGAAATCACAGGGTGCTGGATCCGCAGACGCAACTTCCAACAGGGCTACACCGACGCGGCCATGCCAATGACTTGCTCCGACCTGCAGCTCACGTCGAAGCCATGGGTGGACAGTGATAGAGTCAGGCATTGGATACACATGCTGATTTATTCAGACACTGCCAAGCAGTGCATAGGACGAGAAATCCAACGCGTTTCAGATAAGGTGAGAATTTTTTTTACACCTCCATCCGTAGGCAACTCACACACAGCACAGGCCTCCACCGCCTTTGCCCGAGTCGCCAAGGCGTGGAAGCTGGACAGACGGAGTCCCAACATCATAGGGATGTTTGCACAGACACGCTTCGCCATGGGCAGTCTGCGGGTGCCGTGTCGGCTGCAAAGCCAGAAGGAGTACGACACCCTCGCACACACCTGCGCCATGGCGATATTGGAGTTCACCAGTAATTTCAAAAAGATACTCATGCCACATGTCCCCTCCACAAAACTCGACCACTTCATCATAGGCCTCATCTACTTACTGCGCACCGGCATAGTGATGTTCGACACCATGCAGGTGATTCCGCGCATACCGTTGCTGAGGCGGGTGTTGCCTATGGAGACGTGTCTGAAGGCGAATTTTAGGATACCGTGCAAGATTATTACAGAAATCGAGAACCTCACAAAGACCGCGCTCAAGAACCTGGACAGACGAAAGCTCAAGGCCTTGTTGGTGCAATGAAATTTGATGCTGTAGGAATCCTGATGCCCATATATAAAGACACATGACCCCTCTGGCATCCACACGACTCGATGCTCAAGCACGCCGAGATGCACATTTCCGACGGAAAAAGGTACGACCAAAAGCGATGCACGATGCGGTACCTCCACATGAGCATGACGGTCGTGTACAGGTTTCCGGCAGGCCAACGACCGCAGGAGGAGGAGGGCGCATCGCCGGCCATAGACTTCAGCCGCCGCAGGGAAGGCAAACGCGTTCGTTTTTGTGAATGAAATGTTTGTGTGATTTTTGGATTTGGTTGGATTGTGGTCTGTATATAAGAATGGATCATGTAAAGAATCAGACAAGATTGCTATGTCAGGCGACGCTCTTTCTTCGGTTTCCATCAGTGCTGAACTTGGATTTGTCACTGGAGCCAGTGGCACCCAAACTTCTTCAGGGGAAGGAGGTGCAGTTTCGGTCAGCGCGATGCCTCCGCTCAGGTCCTTGCCAAGGCCGCCACAAAGGGCTGCTACAGCTCTTGATGGTCTGCCACCCCTTTCAATGGTTGACTCGACCATGCCAGCAAGCGCCGTAGCTGAGGCCAGGAAACAGCTTGCTCTTTCTGAAGCGACAGATAATAGTCGTGAAGTAGAGGTCGTGGGGGTGTCTGAGGCCGAAAAAGAGAAGTCAGAGGCAGCTGAAAAGGAGAGAATGGAAGCAGATAAGAAGAAAAAGTGGACTGCTGTGATTGAGGCAGTATGTGCTCACTTCAAGCCCAAGAAGATTTTCAGGGTTATTGCTTCAGAGGGCAAGGCCCTGCAAGCCAAGGCTATGATGGTTCGTGCCATGGACGAGCTCCGTGCTGTCTGCTTGTTTGATCTGACAACAAACACAATCATCGCTCAGCTTGACAAGGAAGAAGGATTCATGAAACCCGGCTGCCTTCCCTTTCACATGCTGGCATTAGCATGTCTACTTCAAGGGGAAACTCTGAGCATCAAAATCTTTGAAGAGATTGTTGAGCTTTGGGAGCAGATCAAGGCAGAGGCGAACAAAGATCTCGACGACCACGCGCTTGCTACTACTGTACTTGTCAAGCCGTTAAATGCACATGCTGGTGGAGCATACATCAAGTATCATGCATTGCTCTTTCTCAACTCAAAGAAATGCCTGTGCCCAACCCGCGGCCAACTCATCCGTGACTGGGTCGCTTCCTTAAAGATGGAGGTAAAGATCTATAAGATCAAGTACCTGAAGGAGATCGAGAACGAGATGAACCAAGCGCTTGCCCGTTTGGTCGCCAACACTACCACGGGCGAGCTTGCTGGAAATCTTTCTGACGAAGGAGACGATGTGTACTAGGACTCGATTGCATGGCAATAAATCAACGTCCTGTTCGCCCATGCCTTTCGAATGGCTACTTCAAGCCTTATGCTCGTATTGTCTATTGGCTATATATCAGAGTAAAATGGTTTGAAACAAATGGAGGCGTGTATTGCCTTGCGACATGTCTTCAACACACTTGATACACAAAAGCAATGGAAACGCGCAGTAGATGCGTTAAGAGGCATGACCGAGTTAGAAAGGGCACAGGCGTGGAAATTATTCTCTGCTGACAATCTCAAACTTGAATCTCCTGCTGCCTTGATAGTTCATTCACAATACAAAGCACTTTTCAAAGCAGCTGTAAGAGAAGCAGCAAAGAGTGAAATTTTTATAGATGCTCCTCTTCACTGTGATACAGACGATACCACAGAGTTACTGAGAGAATATCGGGCCAGATTGGACGAATTTGCTGAGTTATTAGCTGGATTCAACTATTTTTATCGAAAGGATTCTCCTGATAATGATACAGACACACTGGCAGTTACAGACTCCAACCACAATGCACAAACTGTAATTTACCATGCACACACGAGAGATCAAATCTCATTAAGTGACGTCCTAAGTGAATTACGAAAAACTGGAAACGAACAAAACAAAAAAATATCAGAGTTGCTTGAAATTGTACAAACCGAGAAAAGATCAGAATCTGCACCACAGTCCACGCTTTCTGGTCTGGGGTCACAGATAGAAAAGATCCAGACAACCTTAGATCAACATGAGTTGAGTTTGAATGAACTTGCCAATAGTCTTCGCAGAGTAACGTTACTAGCAGAACAAATACCAAATGAAGAAACACGAAGCAATGAGAAATTACAACTGACACAATCTATAGACGACCTACTTGCTAATATGGCTGCTCAACATGAAGTACAGGCAGAACAATACCACAATTTCAAAGAACAAGCTGCTGCCATATCAAAGCAGCATGAAGAATTACTTCAATTAAAAACAGAATTACACAGTGAGCTCAGTGGACAAAACAGTCAAATTATTGGAAAAATACAGGAACTTACACAGGGAGTAGCACTGACATCCAGGGTGGTGTCAGCTCTGTCAAGGACTATGTCTGACACAAATACTGCAGTAAGTGAACATTTAAAGAGTTTGCATCAACAATATGACGCCATGCAATCGGAAATGAAAGCAAAATTTGATGGTTCAGACAATGCAGATGCTTCACAAACATATGACACAAAAATAAAGGAATTGGAACAAAGTGCTTTGAGGACCAAAGAGCAAATTAAGGCACTGGATCAAGATGACACACAAATAAAAGACAAGATCAATGACATAATTTCACACATTTCTAATTTCACACAACGAACTAATCCACAAGCAAAGATTCAACCACCCCTGAAACGTTTTTCAAGGAGCGGTACTGTGGACGAAACCCCACTATCTCCAGCAAGGAGTTCGATATCCAGAATGGAAAAATCACCCTGAAGCCCACTTGGCCCGCTTCCTCACCGACACGATCTGCGTCTCCGTGAGCATGACGGGCTCGTTGCGATCCGACACCCTGACCTTGAGCCGCATCTTACCACCCACACGGGCGACGGATGCGCTGATGACGCGGAGCGGGTTGACGTCGTGGATGGTTTCAAGCTCGGCGCGGGAGAACTCGCAGTCCACTGTGTCGTTGATGTACGCATTGATCACGTAGGCGCCCGGGCCCGTGTCCACTGTCCACGACAGGAGGATCTTCTCGGCCTTGAGGGCCTCTATCGCAGCGACCACGTTGCGCACCACGATCCTGTCTTCTGTGTGCACGTTATCAAGCACCACCATTTCTGGCAGCGAAGCCCCTGTGGCATTTATGATGGAATAGAGTGTTTTGCGTGGCGGGAACGCATTGTGGCTTGTGCGGTATAAGATTGAGGATTCAAAAAACCAATCATGTCAGCTGTCGTGTGGGCCGTAGAGAGCGTCCTCTTAGCACTATGGGCGCTGGCACTTGCATCTATCAAACCGAACCCACTCCACACATTCCTGGCGCGCAGTCACATTATATTGGCTGGCTTTACGCTGGTTGTTCAGCTCTTCATATCCTCGCGGCTGCTGTCGATGGGACACGCTGTATCCGAGGCGTTTGTCTGCGCGGTGAGCGCTCTGTTTGTGGGGTATCTTGTGGTGCTGCTAGACCCGCGCAACCATTCGGATCCTCTTCTGTTTTCCTACTTTGTCCGCACGGATTTTTTGCCGCTGGACGCGTGCGTTGGAATCGGATGGTTTGCTGCGGCGCTGACAAGCGCACTGGGCATGGCTCTGAGCGAGCGGGGACGACCCTCGAGACTCATGTTCCATCAATGCGGGTATCACATGCTGATCGTTCCGCCGTCGTTTTTGGTTTTCTGGCTCTACAATTACGACGCGCCTATTACTTCAGAACCCGTGTCTCAGTCGGCTGTGTTGTTCGGAACACGTGTCACGCACATAATCTACTGTGTCGTGCTTCTTGCTATATGGGTCGTCTTCATCGTGCTGCAAGCAGTGGGCGAATCAATACCCTTGTATGCGCACTGGCCCGACAACGACCCGCGGCGCATTTTGATGTGGGCTCTGCGGCTGATCGGGCAGTGGGCATGTGTACTCGTGGCCGTGTCTGCCTTGTTTAGCGTTCGCACCGGGGCACAGACGGAGCTCCTATGGACGCTTGTTGGGATAGGCATTGTGAATGCAGTGGATTGGATATGGGTTCTGGAGTGGATCCTCGGCAGCCCAAACACCGAGCAACAAGAATCGCCGCCGACCGATTTCAGAGCGCGTTTGGATCCAGCGGCACTCGCGCTGCATATTAAAGAATTTTAATTACAATTCCTGTACAGCATCTCCATTCAGGGCCAAAGCATTCAAGCGGCACGCGCTTTGATAGTATACCCACTGCCATGCATCGCTCCTTGTGATCGGTATTCAGTGTGAGCCGCTGCTGTTTGTAACCAAAAGAAATGCCAGAAAATGGAAAATCAGTAGAGGCCTTGTCACATCCATCAGGATAAATGGTATGGCTGATCTTGCAGCTCTGTGTCATTGTGTATACATCAGGACGACGATCAGGACGCAACACAGCAAAAACCACGCGCGTCATGGAATCGTTTTTTTAATTTCTTTTTTTTCTTGGTCAAAAAAGCAGCCATCCGAACCCATACCCGCGCAATCCCTTCCGCATATTGCACGAACGAATGAGCGACAACGAAGACGCCGACAACAGCGTGGATGTTCTCGCGGACGATGACGAGCAAGTGCAACAGAATCCTATAGAATACGTGGAAGACTCATGCGAGCGAAACCAGAATTCGTGGCTGAGATTCCCAGCTGAATTTATCAGGCCGGCGAAGATGTGCTCCATCAACAAATACGTGCAATGCGTCGACCAAGGCTTTCTGCAACACAGCACGCATCATATTCCGACAGGACCCGAATTCGTGTTGGTCGGCCACGACAGCCCGTCGCTTCCAACGCACATGTTTCAGTGGATATGGGCCATGTCGCAAGTGAATTTGATGCACCAGTACTGCAATTGTGTTGTGCCTGTGTCGTCTTTGACCGATGTCACATACTCCAAAAAAGGCAAGCAATTAGCAGCGACGAACATCAAGCGACGGCTGGTGGTCTCACAAGCATGGCAGATGGACGACCAAATGCGCACAGAGAGTTGGTTCCAAGACATGGGCGGTCAGCGCGAGACGATGATGATGGAGAGCATCCAAGAACTGCGTCAAGGCAACAATTTTTTCGCCGACGTCCAGCCCATCCAGATGATGTGGGGAGTGATTCCCGTCGAATACACCCTGAACGGCGCCAAGGTGCGCAGGATCTTCCACGTCCTCAAGACCGTGCCCGCACCTGGCTTCGACCTGATGCGATGCCTGGTTGACATGTCGCGCAAGGGAGACCAGAAGCTGAGCAACGGCATAACCTACGCCAAGGTCTTGCAGGTGGTGCAGGATGTCATCAACTACGAGTGTAACAGCAACCTGCGCATCGTCGGTTTCTTCGGGCGATCACATCCGCTGCCGCACCCGATACAGGTGATGGACGATCCTTCCTCTCCGATGAATCCGCAAACCATCTTGTCACCGTTCGTGGTCTTGCGCAAGATCCTGCTGCAACTGCCCGTGTCAGAGCTGACCGATCTGGTAATCGACGGCTTTCCCAAGACCGACACCGTCGCTGAGCGCGAGATCTGCTTTCGCTTCTTCGCATCCATGCAGACAGCGTACCGTCGACGGCTGGCATACTACCACCGCGTGTTTGCGCGAGCGCTCGTCGTCGGCGGAGGGCGCGCAGCCGCGGGGATTCAACCGGTGGCGCTACCGCTGGTGCTGTCGACTTCCGAAGACGAGTGCCTGGACAACGTGTACTGCTTCATGAACATGACCTTCAATCTTCAAAAATGGCTGGAAGGCAACACGGCGTCGCTGGATCGAGCCGAGCTCCTCCGCATGCCACAGCTGGCCATCGCGACGCTGACTCCGTTCCAGTACGTCACCATGTGCGACGTCTCGGCGCTGGACTTCATCAGGGCGCACATTGGCGATCCAGGCGAGGATTTGGACGAAACCAAGCTCAGTCGCAAGTACTCCATGGACAATGGCTCCTGGGGCGACATGCCGCATGCTGGGATGTTCAAAAATTCGCGCGAGTCGATCCGCACGTCGCTCAAGACGATGCAGGCGGGCGGCGATACGCTGGACAGATGCATAGGCACCTATCAGAACTACATGCGCGCGCAGAGCACGATCCACACCCAAGCGGTGCTGGTGGACCTCATGATGTCGGATCGCATCCTGCACTGCGCACAGTGTCTGGACCGCCTCAGCCCTCGTATGAACGAAGGCGTTCGCAAGGCCTTTACTAAACATGTACCGGGCACAACGGCCGACCAGCAGCGAAAGGCGTTCGAAGCGTATCCTGACGCCACCTACGTAGTTCGGCTGCTGCACACCATGTCGCTGCACAACAAGCACATCCGCGCCAACGCCGTTAACTTGACAACTCTGTGGGCCATCATGGTGTCAGATGTTCTTACGCATTTGGGCGCCCACCACGAGACCTGGAACTGGATGATGTACACGGTGCAGGTCATGGGTGGGGCGGGCCACCTGCGCGCACAGACCGACGACCATGGCAGCAAGACCCAAGTTACGTTTACGTCGAAGCCGAATTCAGTGGGCTTTAATGCTATCATTACCAAGACGTTCAAGGTATGGAGTTGGAGCGCTTTCCGGCTGTGTTTGTGTGTCTGACAGCTCTCGGCAGGCGCTCTCCACACTCGTGACGGAGCTGCTTCCGGATCTGACGTCTGACTTTCTGGAGCCCATGCGGTTCATGAAGCTGGACCGTACTACTCGCGCAGGAGTGGAAAGCGTGAGCGCCGTCATGTTTGTCAACGGAGTGCGCGAGCAAGCGCCAGACCGCAAGACCTTCATGCGACCCATCATCATGGACGAGGGGTACCGGTCGATGGACGCGGCTGCGCTGAATGGCATGGTGTGCTCGATTCCACGCGATTCGGACGGAGGGTCTGGGAATATTTTGAAGGCAGTGGATCCTGGCAAAGGTGGCGGGGCGCATCTACAAGGGCACCAGCGTCAGATTCCTGGTCTCAGCCCCTTTCTCTTGGCCATGACATCCAACAGCAATCCACACACCACTGTGATCGGCGAGTGCATCAAGACCTTCTCTGTCGTCACCGCCATGTTTCCCGCGGGGTGAGTCCAGTGTGCTTGGCTAATCCGCTGCAAACACTGACTCATATTCTACAGGGCCCAGCCTGGAGGCCGGTTGTCGCAGATCCAGTTTGGCCGGAAGCGCAAGATTTCTGACTACCAATCCAGCAACACAAATGCAGCCTCGACAATGCCGTCTGCCAAAGAAGACAGGGAGGATCTGGCCTGGGTGATGTGTGTGCTGATGATGGCGACGCGGCAATTGGCCCTGGTGAACAAGACAGGGCAAGTCAACTTCGAGATCAACGTGATCTGCAGGGCGTTCGTGGAGTGGGTGCGCAACATCGTTCAGCAGCACTTCATGTCCTTTTTCAGCGCCATGCTCTTTCTGAGCTACGACCGCGTCATTGCTGGGTACCTGACTCGCCAAGTGGCTACGACGTTCATGGCCACGTGTGCGCGACACTACTCCGAGTGCGATTCCGTAGCCGACGCCAACACGCAGATCCTCCTGGACATGGAATCGGCGCCCGTCACGCTTCAGACATGCAATCTGGCGATCTGCAACGCCATCACGCACATGGCGGACACGAATCTAATACTGGTGAATCAGCTGATCAGAGACAAGCTGCAGACGCCAGTGGTGCCAGTGGACTTTATCGTGGCCATATTGGGGGAGGAGCCTTTGGACATGTCGTGTAGCAACTACGAGGCGGTGTTCTCATGGCTGTCGCAAATCGTCCAGAACAGACAACATGAGACCGAGTGCATCATGGGCTACGTGTCGGTGGCAAAGCTCGGGACACAAGAGGACTACGTCTGTAAAGAAGCGTATCTGGAATCGTACTTTGGCGTCGCCAAGAGCAATTTCTACACCTACTTCACCGCGGTACGCGAATGCGCTGGCAAAACCTTCGACCTCAGCAACTTTCTCAGTCTGGAGTACTCCATGCTCGACTTCACGCGTTTCATGAGCCGCATGGGCGTAGGAGGCGACGGCATGCTGCAAGGATACCAACAGAATCCCGTTCTGGAGAACCAGCGCACCACTTACCTCTTCACTCAATCGGCACAGGACAGCGGCGGCCAGGCGGCGCCACAGCAGGCCCAGCCGCAGGCCCAGCAGCAGGCCCAGCAACCTGCCCAGCGGTATGGAATCAGCAGGAGCTGGGTCAACGTGATTCAGCATCTGCTTGTCACCGCGATACAGGGCAATCGAGACCTCCACGCGGACAACATGTTTACGTTCGGGGCCAATCTGACCGAATTCATACTCTCGAGGTGTGCGCCCATCCAATCGATCCCAGCGGGCGTGTCGATATACGAGAGCTACCACCACGTGCACGAGGAGGTTGTACCCATGCACATGCAGGCCTCAAAGCGCCCCGAGTACTTTGTCAGGACGGTCAACGATCACTGTGCCTTGGAAACTGGATTCGCCTCTGAACTCCCCGCTGTCCTGGGCGTCCATCCTCCTGAAGACGTAATGCATCTGGGTTCCTGGATCCAGCTGTACGCCATTCTATTCAATGGTGAAAAGCCAGACTACTTCCAGCCATTTCCAGCGTACAACGGACGCCCGCCCGAACTGGTTCTGGGTCGAAGGTATCCCATTTTGGGCGCTCATTCCAGTGGCACGTTGCTCCTCACCGACGCCGCCCATATCACGATAACCGACGACAACGACGAATGGCAGGCGATGGCGCCAGTACCACTCAAAGACTGGTGGAATGTGCTGTGTGGCATGGAAGCGATGACGACTCCCTTGATCTTCAGACACCATGCTGTATTCTTGGGCGCAGGGGTTAACCGACCGCCAGTGGTTGCGATACCACATGACGACGGACAGTTTGTCAACACCATGGGTGAGTATCTGCTTGCACAATCCAGCAACAGCATTGAGCCTGTGGATTTCTCGGATGCACATGGTCGCCTACTCCCTCTCGGCGCACATATTCTGGTCAAGACCGCTTCGCTGCAACCGTTCAGCATCACATCCACCACAGAATATGTGCTGGGTTGCTTGAGATACCCCAACGAAGACACTCCAAATCAGGGCGACAAATGCCAGGTCTTCGTCACCGTCCGCATGAAAGACGTCCCGGGCCACGACACGGTGGTGCGCGTGGTGGGCGTGCCGCCCTTGCAGTGCATCGTCCCGGATCCCGACCCAGCGCGACGGACCATGCACAGCTATACCACCTCGGCGATTCCCATGTGAAACTGTATATGCGGGGTGCTGCCACGATGGTTGCATGGGCAAGGGTGACTTAGAAAAACAAAAGGCATGCGAGGTTGAAGAAGAAGATGATGAAGAAGACGAATCCATCGGAGCCATGGTGGGGCGCTGCTGCGCGTGGTTCATAATCAATCACATAGATATTCCGGTGTTCTTCCTTTCGCTCCTCATACTCTATCTTTCCGTCAATCGATGCTGTTATTGCGTATTCATGGTCGCGGTGGTGAGTGGCACACTGTGCATGCGTTTTCGAGTTTTGAACGCCACGCTCTGGAGCGCGCTGATCGTGCTGTACATGCACAAGGATTGGGACCTGTCGTTTGGCGCCGTGAGAGTGTCATGGAATAGGGCTTCTTGATACTCAGAAAGAAATTTTGTTATATGAATGATTATTAATGTCTTCTGGTGTGACATTCCCGCGCGTGGAAAATATTACATGTAGTGTATAAAGCGGCATAAACACACGCGCGGTGAATGACAGAGCATATAGCACAACCGCTAATTCTCGGTAAACGGCTCTTGAGTCGTCTTATGATGTCAGGGGGCACTGTCTTGGTGTCAGTAGTAAGCACATGGACCGATGCAAACATCGGGGCTTTAAAAGGGCTGTGTGTGGCTCTGATAATATTCAGCGTGATTAATGTAGGGGAATCACATCAGGCAGCACAGCATGGACTGATAAAACGCGTATGCATTCTATACAGCAACAGACAAATTCGAAAATTATTTATTGTTGATAACCAAAACGCCATAGGAATATTTTCGGATCTTTTGTTAGCCATAGGCTTGGCAGCTGCCTTGATATTGATTTACGACAGAAGCCGTTCGTCAAAATCAAACGTAGGCGAAATAGGACATATGCTGGAAAGCTTGCTGTACTTATATGGAAACATACTTGATTTTACATTTCTATACGGGACACTCAAAATCACGTTGTGTGCGTTTGGCATAAGTATGGTAATGAGATATCTAGAAAAACCCCAATCTAATATGATGCAATTCTGTTACCGCATGATATCTATCATCTCAGCCAACTTATTATACGAAGGAATGAACAACCTGATTCCATCACCATCCAACCTGAAAATTCTACAGGCTATGGCCACTCTTACCATTCTCAGACTCATTTTAACAGATATGCAATACTATCTGACATACCTTGCCGCTCAACAACTCTTAATACAATTTCCAGATGCAGGACCTCTTTTCTTCATGGCCACTTTCTTCATAGAATTTGTACCGATTTCAAGTCAAGAATGGGTGAGCGAAATATGCTTTACATATGTGGTTTTAGTGCTGGTTGAATATATTAACCAAATTGCTCTTGGTGGCATGATCTTCATCCTGGCCATAGTTCATTATGCAGAACATATTTTGATTGCATCCCAAAAAAAGAGTTAGTCGAAAAAAAAATGGCAGACAGAAAAGAGCATCATTTCTGCTTCGCTTACCGAGGTGACAGAATGCGGGTAACTCCTTTCGAAGCACTTCGTTTCTCCAGCGTTCAAGGCACGTCTACGTTGGATGGACTGCAATTGGTGCGAATATCCCTGAAGCGAGGCAATGGCCGACGCGAAAGCACAATTCCACGCATCATCGACGAATACAATGCCGTGTCTGAAACAGAGCCCATTATTCCATGCGCATTCGCCTCTCGTTCGATCCATTGTTTCAAAACCACCGACACCAGCAATCCAAGTCCCATCCTCCGTCGCATTGAAGCTGATCGGCTGTCCTCTTCGAGATACTGGAGCTGGGACGCCGCGGCAGAGGAAGGGAAGCCGTCCAAGGGCGCCTTTTCCGGATTGGAGAGTCTTGTACGTGAACTTAACCTCAATCCATCGACTCTCAGCATGCACAGCGCATATGATCATGTGTCCAAAGCATATTTTCAGGTACATGGCACAGCGCTTCGAAACTCAGGCACATTTCCTGCCAAGGACAGGGAGTTTATCTTACAGGAACTGAGAAAACACTTTGACCGCGAGCGCATGTACGTGGTCTCGCCCAACCTCAACACCGAGCTCACGCCAGCGGCAAAGGCTCTTACAACCCCTGGTTTCATGGACGACCTGCGTTTCAATGCAACAACGGAGAGCCGATCGGCGAACCACCCCAACGACACGGTGCTTCGATACTTTTCCAACGTCTTAAAAGACGCAAAGAGCACAGATTTTACCACATCGTTCAAGGATATCCTCGCTGAATTCAACAAGACCAACGCTGGTATGTATCGTCGTGCGTGCATTCTGCCTTTCATGTCTCCATTCCTCGAATCCAATGCAGTTGAACTGGTGGACGAGAATCATCTGCGCATTCACACGCGGATGGTCGCGGACCAGATTTCGAGGCTTGATAAAACCAATTGACACGTCGAATGGGAAAATAAAACGCAATCCACCCCTTACACGCGTGTCTGCTGTCTCTGTGTCACACTAAAATGCCAGACGAAGAACCGTCATCGTTACAGGTCCCGAAGGAATGGAGCACCTTGAAGCGCACACGGACAAATACTGGCAATACGGGCGCGAAAGGAAGAGACACAGTGAAAAAGAGATTCAAGTCCGAAATGGTGATATCAAACAACAGTGCAGACTCGGTCGAGGACATCTGTCGTTCGGTGTGCGACAATATCAGCAGATGCGAGGACATAGACCACGACCTTGACTTCTCCGATGTCTTATCTCACATTGACTATCGTGGCGTCTTGGAAGGACTGTTTGGAGGACGTGGAATGGGTTCCGACGTACCGGTGGTGACTCGAACGTACGAAGAATCCTACATGCGCGAACCCATGGCCGGAGAACGCAAGTGCGTAATGGGTACCAGCTGTGAGGCAATGGTGATCGACAAGACCAAGCCGTTCATAGCCGTTGAATTCCAACTCCCCGGTCGAATCACCGAGACACCCCAGATGTGCGTGCTCTGTTCGCGCAAGCACACACAGAGACTGTATTACGACTTCCTGTACAGAGCCACACCCGCATCATGCACGGGGGTGATTCAACGCTACGGGGTGCTCTGTGATATGCCTGGTGAGTACAGGAAAGACGCGTGTCTGGTGATGCCACCACACGGCCCTGTGCACTGCATGCCATATCCGTCGGTGGCCTATCAGAGGTGCCACTTCACCGTGCAGACCCACTGCATGTCGCATTTCATGTCACAGAGCGACAGCCTGCTTTTTCAGGCGCCTCCGGCAGCGTCATCTACCCCCTCAAGCGCGTGCGCCTCAGGAACGGGGCAGTGCTAGGAGGCAAGGACCATGACATGCATACGAGAATCAAAGAGCTCCACCAACTCCTAAAAGAAGATTACACCATTCGCTGGGAATTGGATACCTATCTGCTGGCCTTGCACTACAAGAGCTCTGCAGAATGGATGGTGCTCGACATATCGGACACATACCACTACTACAATCTACCAGACCTCATGCACATAATACGCAACACGCTGATCGGCCTGTGCTGTACCAATTGGTTGCAAAAACTCTTCAACGTATTTTTGTGCGGGAAACGATACCGAAGACTCACTAATGTCTGTAAAGAAAGCGTACAACTCTCTGCGGCCATCATAAACACACTCCATGGTCTTCTACTGGGCCTGTACCCCTTCAACGAGCGCCGATCCGACCTTCAGAGGCGCGCTTTCATCGCCGGTTCGCTGCACGAAGTGCTGGTGGGAGGGAAGCATACGGAGTTCATTACAAAACACCCGAATCTGCTGTGCCTGAGCTTAATGGAATATGTCCTCAACGTTGTGCACGACTTCTGTCCTGTGGAATGGTCTCTGCTCGGCATCAGCACAGGAGGGAAATCACAATGCCTGGCGGCCATAGAGGCGTTCAGAGAAGCGTCGGTCAATCAATCTCAGACAGAAGCGTCGGGCGTTTCATCAGATCAGGAATTGTGGTCCAAGTTGGAATCCGATTCAATGCCGGTCGTCTCTGTCCTGCTGAAATTCTTCCGCGATGCCAATCTATACCAACACAGACCGCGCAGCGTGCTTCCAGTCAGTATGATGCAGCATCTGCCGCTGGCTATGAGCAGTCACATGATACAGAACTCCTCTTCCATCTTTGGCCAGCTCAAATGCGCGCTGCCACAAATACAATTCAATCAATCTGAAGCATTGGAAGAAATCTGGACATCCGTATACATGCGACAGCTGCCTTCATACACGACGCTGAAACAGATGGACGTGTTGCGTGCCCAGGGATCGATGTGTCACATGATCGAACGCGAGCTGCATCACTTCCCTCTTTGCTTGGCATGTGCGCTCACACGCAGGACCGACATACTCAAGGCGTTGTTCCGTTATGACTCAGTCGACCGACGTCTCATATGCAAAGAGTGCATGGATCACAAGTACGTACTGCACGTCAATATGCTTGGTCGTGTCTTGTATGTCAGGGACAAAGTCCTCGTTCTTTGCGACGAATGCCTGAAGCCAAAGCATTGGGGCGCAGTATGCACATGCATGGTCACAGAAAACACAAACACCAACGGGTGCTGTGTGTGCAAAAACACCAGTATAGCATCATCGAAGGAGATAATAGACATCAAGGAATTCGCGCTGAAGACAATGCATTTCTGCTACAAGCACAGCTTGACGTGCGTGCTCAGCAGCACAACTGTGTACGACACGGTTACCATTGAGCAGGAAGTCCATTCGCATCGCAGACCCGTTAAGTAAAATGGTTGTCATACATGTCACCCTTATTCTGAGAAACAATCACACAATCATCCATGAAAGAAATAAATTTGCCATCAATAAAGAACAATGTACCTGCTTCGTTCAAAGTGGGTATTATCTCGACTCCCTTTCTTTCTTCGAGATACTGCAGCGCGTCAAACGCGTCCCACTCTCCGTCAATGTAAACAGGACCATCAAAGCGCAGTCTAGTCAATTCATAGATCACAGCCCCCAGTCGCTCTTGGTTGATTGGTTTTGAGAGATAGACCATTGATTTTTTTATTTAGTATATTATATATTATTTCATAAAATGACAATTAAAAAAAATAAGAAAAAATGAAGAGACACCTGAAGAGACATTAAAAAACAATTTTAATTTTTCCGCGCAAATAGTTTTTTTATTCGTTTTTAAAGGAACCACAGAGGTAAAAAATCCAAAACCGGAAACCACAGCACGCAATGGAAGGCACATGCAAACGACGCCGTAAGGTCCATGGATGTTCTAGCTTTGCACAGGCGCTTGGAATGGAACATCAGGGAAATGACAAATTTACTCAACCAAACGACGATCCCATTTTTGGTGGAATCAAGGATTCTGACTTGGAAGGTCGGTTCTGATGAATTTGTGTCTGTGGTGATGCTTATGTCTTTTTGTGTGCAGAGCAAGAAACCATACTCACAGGAAGCATATGCCAAGATCAAGGTCTTCCACTGGACGATAAGCTTCTGACGTGGTTTGGAGTTCCAGACGATCCAGCCAAGCAGGTGTGCAGTGTTCTAAAGTCGCAATACGCACACGGGAATACATACGTCCGCATGGGTCTGGGCGCATTGGTACATGGCATGTTATCCATTCTCCAAGAACGACAGTCTCTGAGACAGGAAGCCTTGAAAGCAACACAGGATCTCAAGCATGCAGAGGAACTATGCAGAGAATTACAAGAAAGCAACGAAATTCTCAAAAGCGCACAAGATGCTTCCGCGTCCATTGAGGTGAGCGTTTGGTGCTTCCATTTGAAAAATATAGCCGTCTGACATTCGCTCTGTACAGGCCAAGCTCAGAGCCTCGGAGCAAAGTTACACCGAGTATTATGAGACCACCAGAGAACAGATCAGCACTCTGGGAGAGAATCTCGACAAAATGACGTCGAAATTCGAAACAGCCCAATCCAAGCTTGTTCTATTGGAAAGCAGGACGTCGCAATTGGCGGAGAACAACAAGCGCCTGCAAAACATCGACGCGATCCTTCAGCAAACAGAAACCTTTCCAATGATTCAGACCAATGGGCATGTGACTGATTTCCACGTCATAATGAACATATGGCAGCGGCAGGCAGACGACGATGAAAACACTCACCAGCGCGCATTTCAATGCCCCATAACTGGATGCAGCACCCGCTTGGCGCAGTACCCCATAATTGCTCAGGTGCATCGCATGGCGGCTGCAGTCGGAGTTCAGCTCGAAGCACCGGTGGTATTTGAAACGAAGAACGATGGTTATGGATGGACCCAGCTCAGCCCTAAAAGCCAGATTCAGCTGTCAGCTAGACTGTGCTTTGTATATGCGAATCGCAAGCGCTACCAGAGCTCAGGCGAAAAAAGTTCAATGACTACGGACGACGAACAGATGCTGGTGACGTTTCATATTGAGAAGGTGATGTGTTCATTCATTTATCATATGATGTATTGAATATCATGACAAAAACACTTCATTCACAGGCGACCGGAAATCCAATTCTTCATTGCACCGGAAAACCACAAGGAAAAGAAGAAGAGGAAGCCATCCGCATGCGCATCACCCGCCCTGGGTGGAATCCATTCTCTGCTATAGTATTTGCTGACCCTGCGTGAGCAATTTAGACGTGATCAAAATCCGACGCGTGGTTGATAAAAGTCCATGTCGCGAAGAAATTCGGCGGACTTTTCGCCAGACGAACCAGTAAAAGTTGCTCGGAATCGTGTGTTGGGTGCATTTGAAAGTCCACGATCTTTTTGTTGATTATAACACAGAGCACATATCTCTCTTGGCACACTGTGATTGGTTCATATGCATCTGAAAGCCCCACGCGATACAACTTGCAGCAAGTAGAGGCGATCTTGATCTGATCCAGAAGTGAAAAGTTCACCCATTCGTTATTGGCCTGATATTGAAATACCAAAGGTGCCATGGTGTCCATTGCAAAGTTCATGGCGATGCTGGCAATCAAACCCACTTGCTCCATTGACGCCATGGACGTATTCTGACCAGTGTAAGGACACGTGAACGAGGCATAAACAGACCCCTCCTGATCACACGGAAACATTTTCCATTGATTGTAGATATCACCCAACTGAATCACAAACCCAGTGCGAATAGGGACAGGGCAGGTCATAGGAGCACCCCCCAAGAGACAAAATTCAAATGGGTATTGCTTGATCTGAGAAATGTTTCCTGTGGCACATAAACGTGAGCACACAATAAATCGAATGCAGATCAAATCATACCTTGTCCACCAGGGGCTGATTTCAACGACCCAATCTCTCCCTGCAATTCCCTGATTTTGATCTTGTATTTGGCCCGCTCGCCCTCCCATTTGAGCGCATATTCTTTCGCAAACTCAGTGTACTTCTGTGACATTTCCATTGCCTCCTTTCCCATGGCCTCCAGTTGCATTTCAACATGCAAACGAGCCTTGCGCTCTTTATTGACATCCTCTGCATTGACTCTGCCTTTGACGGAATCAAACTGTCTAACCTCCACAGTCGTGAGTGACTTGACCAAATTAGACAGACGTACATTCTCGGCTGCCAACACCTCCCTTTCTTGCTTTGTCTGTTCCAAGGTCTTGTTCAAGGCCACCAATCCGTCGTTCTGTGGCTCAACCTGGTCTGTCTCCATGGATTGCTGTTTTCCACGGCTGTTCTTCCGTCGCTCAGAGACTAGCTCTCGTTCCGCTTTAGCGAGGGCGTTTTTTGCAATCTCATTATTTGAAGTCAGCATGCGAATCTCACCTTCCAATTTATTTATTTTCGACAAATGCCCGTGATTAGACTCACTGAGTCTTTCATTCAAACTATGCAGCTCATTGGTTCGGGACGTCAGTTCTTCCACTTGCTTAACCAGTTCTTCCTGCTTGGTCTCAAGCTCCTTTACATCCTTTCCTCGCAACTGCACAACTTCGTTCATTACCACTGCAAGCGAGTTGCATAGTTTCGCCCAACAGGATTTTCGGTTTTCATCGGCAAAACCAAGCATTCCGTTTAAGAAAGCGACAAAATCATCTCTGGCCTTCTCGTCATCCACACCATAGAATTCCAAAAGCTCACGTGTGAGCATTGTCACAAAAGACACAATAACCGTAACGGTTACAGACCATCTCCCCGCGTTACACGGCGCATCCTTTCTGCAAATCGACGAATCACGCGAAAACGACGTCTCTCATGTGCCCGATCGACGGGCAGAACAGAACAGAGCATGATGCACTGCTCAAGCATGTAAACCATGACCTGTTTCCGCTGCGAGATGGTCATCATCTGCTGGTTCAAAGACTCTTCGATGATCGAGCTCTGCGTATTGATCAAACGAATGGCCTCGGACATCGGCGGCGCTCGATTGAAAGCGTCGTCCCACAGCTCCTTGAATTCGGCATACGCTTCTCCTTGAAACAGCATTCACGCTTGTTAAAAAAAATATAATTATGCCATGACGTGTCCACTCTTACGGGCAAAGTGTCCATGTTAAAACGCGACGTTCGGACAAGGAATGGGCTGGTCCTGGACAGCATCAACCCGATCTCGCTTCTCTGTGGCCGCTTGGCCAGAGCCCCTGTCTACCACACCGCAGAACTGGTTGCAGAGAACGCCCGTCTCAGAGATGTGCTCAAGCTCAGAGACCACGACTGCGCCCAGCATACCAAAAGCATCAACGAGCTCAGACGCATCCGAATCCAGCTAGAGAACAGGCTTGCAGCAACGAAATGTGACATGCTGCTACAGGAAGCCAGTATCCCTCCGTATCCCACATCGATTCCCGTGAACACACAGGGAAAGGACGTCCTGTACTGGCACCAGATGTGCAGAACGCTGCAACAGCACAACACGGCACTCAGACGAGAGCTAGAGAGGTTGAAGACTGTCGCACAGGATACGGGAAGTTCGCAGGATACGATATAGTCCGCTGCTTGCTGGTCGACCTGATCTCCAGGGCGCGCACCGAATGTCGCCGCGTCTCCAAGCACGGACATATGCCTCCATTGCAGGGCTCTGCGCCTAGCTTTTGTGCAACACTGGAAATATCTGCTGCTGGATTCTCTTGCTGAAGTGCGTTGTCGAACAAGGAGACCACCCGCTCCACATCCGCGCAACGGAGGGGCATGAGCGTGACTACAGAGACAAACGTCCACGGGCCGTCTGCGGTGGCATTCTGGACGCCAAAAAGATTTGAAAACATGGTGTTGAGCTTATTAAACATGTCTACTTCCTGCTGCTCAAACACTAAGTCTATCACACTGGGCTTGCGAGGCGAAAGCGTTACGTTTTGATACGCCCACGTGGCCGCAAAGTCGCTTAATCCGGCTGATGAGTTTTCAGTATCACTAGGCATAAACCACGCAGAATGGTCCACGTCCCATGCCATGGGGTTATCCCAGTCCTCGTCGAATCCTGTACACGCGAGTGGAAACAGGAATAGAAATACAGCACATACTGGCCTGATGTATCTCATTTGGACAAACATCTCCGCGCTTCTTATGTACAAAAACCCACTAAGCACTTACGCTGACAATGCTGAAATCTAAGGCAAAATGCAGCACACCCTCTTTCGTCTCTACGCTTCTATTGTAGCAGCCTGTAGTATTTGTACGCTGGCCTTCTTCGGGTCTTTTGAGTGTAATACAGCCATGCATCCAGCGCTTCAACCAGGCAACAAAAGTAATACCACCACCCTAGTATCCGCCCTCTATGATATAAACAGACACGACCGACCTTTCCAAGAATATAAACCGTGGGCGGAAGCCACATTCCAGATTGCGCTCCCCATGGTGCTTTTTACCAACGCAGCAAACCTTCCATGGATACGCGCGGCGCGAGGTGATCTGCCAACTTTTTTTATTACAGAAGAAGACATTCCGCTGGAGCATCTATCAGACACAGTACATGCAATACTCTCAGAACTGAAGAACTCCAACGGGGCAGTGGAGTGGCGGAATAAGAGATACATACCACTTCAGTTTTCCAAGGCAGTTTGGCTTCAACGCGCCATAGCACTGAATCCATTTGACAGTGATATCTTTTTCTGGGTTGATGCTGGTCTCAGCAGATTTTTTCAGAACAATCAGCCACACGCTCCCTTTCCATTGCTGGAAAGTAGCAACCTAATGCAACATAAAATGTATCTGACTGCCACCGAAAGCTTCAATGAACTGGCATCAAAAACACCCGGCGAAATCATAGGCAGCCAGCGCAATTACTTCATGGGTACAGTTTTCGGGGGACATATAGAAGCAGTGAAGCGCGTGTGCGTAGCACTACTCAATGTACTGACACTGGACATGCTGCAACAAGGCCTGCTTGACAATGAGCAGATTGGCTTGAGCGTGGTCTTCCTGCGACACAAGGATTGGTTTGAGCCCTTGGACGCCACATCGCTCCGATGCAAGGTCGTGTGCAAGTAAGCACCGGGAGCGTATATACACGGCGCTGAAATGAATAAGATGTCGTTTCTCGCTATTGTAGCACTTGTTGCTCTGTATGCAACCTCAATCGAAGCCACGGACGGCAACGTGGTCCAGTTCGTGGTCTATGCCGAAAGCCAGACAGACATATCTAAAGTGTTTCCTGGTGCCCAGGTGGACACCTCGTGGAACAATCTGTTTCTCGTTACCATATGGACCAACGACCCTGAGCGTCTAATCACAGACATACAAGAACACCTCAAAACGAACGCGAACACGCTGCAGACCATAGTCCCTCCTATGGTGATGACTTCTGCCACACGAAAATGGATAGAGTACAATCTGGTCTGGGTCGCAGTGCTGGCGCTGATCTTTCTCGCAGGATGCGCGTGTGGAGGTGTCATTATTGTCAAATGCAACAGTATAAAACACGGATCCACCAACCCATACAAGCGATGTCACACTACACATTGAGCAGAACAGAGCGCAAAAAACAGACCAGTCTCATGGACAACATTATCGACTCAGCAGAATCCATGTGGGCTGCTGTAAAAAAAGGATTCGCTACAGAAGACGAAACCAGGAGATTAAAAAAAAAGCACACAAATAGCGACCAACAATGGCCTTACTAACTCCAATCAACACACAGTCCATTGTCATGCGCCTGGCCGTGTTGCGCCTATGCTCCGTGGACAGATTAACCGCCAAGGAGCCCAACGAGCCATGTGTCTTTGTCATACAACCGTCAGACCCGCTCACAGACGTACAGCTCCGTCGACTCGCGACCGCCTCGCCGTGGAGACCGGTCATGGTGGAGGCGGCCCTCGGGCGATGGGACCACGAAGCCAACGCATTCGAAGCGGATATAACGACGATCGAGACGATGCCGGCTACTCCGCTGATGCCGAAGGCTAGGCGTAAGTGTGAGGTTAAGAAGCAGCATAATAGGATGTTGCATTTGAAATAAATCAACTAAAACAGTGTATCACAAGATAAGGTTCTATATAAACAGCCTGTATCTGTTCAAACAATGACCCTGATTTCAGATCTTTTGCATATAAATCAAAGATTAACTTGGCTGTGTACTAAAAACCATCATACTGCACTGGGTCCTATGTATAAGATGAGTGGATTTAGCAGAACTTTTTATAATGCTGATATGCTTGAAAAAACAAAGCGAGTTGTAAATCAAGATGATTTTAAGTTTGATAAATGCACTGCAGATCAAACATATGACTCTACAAAGCACATCTGTACAGACCCAGAAAATCCACTTTTTTATCTTCAAACTGAATTTCTTATAGATGTTCTGAATGGAGATGTTCAAGAAGAACCAGATGACTATAAAGAATACTACCCATCATTAGAGGAAACACCATTTACATGTCTATACACAAAAGAAATAAACAATCTTCACTTCAACATTGTGGAATGGACCAGTGATACTCAGTCATTTTGGACTGGTTGGGTCAGGAGAGAAATGATGGCTAATTTAAATTCAAAATTCATTTTCACTGGGTTAAGAAAACGCAGACGAGACGAAAGCTCTGACAATACAAAGATAAAATGGAAATCCAATGGAGAAGGGGCAAATACATTTGCACAAAACTTGATTTGGTGGAATCATAGACACGAAAAAAACAGGTTAAAGGAAAATGAAAAGTTTTTTATTGCATTTGTCTCAAACACAGACAAGACACTCACTACACAAAATATCTTCATGGCTGTTGGTGTATTTGTGCACGAAAAAAGTTTATACAGTACAATGGGAATCACCAAGAGCTTCAGACTAAGCATGTATGATACAGAAGAAACATACGAATACATGCAGAGTTCAGGCCTTGATGAAAGTCAAAGAAATCAACAGACTGCAGTCCTTCATCATGCAAACCAACACCTAAACAGAGGATCCATAAAACTGCAATCTTTCATAGCTGATTTCATACAAGAAAAACATTCAACAGTATGTGGCCTATTCTTTAGACCCAACAAGATAATGCGAAACTTTGTCTGTAAGTATTTTCCCGACTATGACCTGGGGTCTGATAAAGATATTCGCAATGCAAAGGAACCACGCGTGGCAAGGGTGCAATCTGATATTCAAATGGATGATCCACCTAGGATAATCCAGCTTAAATCAGACGAGGAGATCCAAATCAGAGGCGAAACATTCCCTGTTCCGTTTTGGGAACCTCCATCTCAAAACGCCCACCCAGACTACTGGCTCAACAGACATATTCCACTAATGTACGTGCCAGTAGCTCAGATGAGAACCCCGGTTAGTGAAGATGAGAGTAAATACACACACGTATTGAGAGAAAGGTTCCAACGAGACGGAGAATGGAGGACCAAACTATTGAGGAAGTTGAAAGATCTAACGCCAAGTAAAAAATATTGGACTCTCTTTTGCGTTAGTGATCTCGTACGTCAAGACAACATGATACAACAAAGTCAGGGACTAATAAAAGATGTACTGGGGATCAAGCCCGAAAATGAGGTCCATGGATCAAAGGGGCCAGCTAAATACACCTTCACTTACAATACCAATAAGTACCATTTGAATATTACAAACAAAGAATGTAAAATCAAATAAATACACCCATATAATGTCATGAAAACCCGTGAATATTACAATCATTCCGCGCCCCGTGTCGCACAATGCTGACCTCAATAAGCTCCTTCCTTCCTCCTGACAAAACACCCTCCTCGGAATGCTGCATAGTGACATTGTATGACAGACTTAACTCTTGGCATTTCCTGTTCCTGACAAACTCCTGTGCAAAAATGCTGTCTATGGAATTGTCATCTATTCTGAACACACAATCTAACCTATCAGCATGCTCCCAGGCCGAGATGACCTTGCCTACCGACACGCCCGTGTGCTCGATCTTCACAGGCAGCTCCAAGAGCGCGCCCGACTGCACGAGCCGCGATATATCGCTCTTTCGAAGATAAACGCCTGTATGAGCATCGTTCTCCCCCGCCGGATTGCATGTGCCGTAAACCAGCATCGAACAAACACAGACCGACGTTATATACACACTGGAAATCGACGTCTCGAATGGGAGACCTGGTCGGCATGCTGCTCTGGGCCGGCATCGTGGGCGGGGTGATCACCGTGCTCTACCTAATTGCAGCCAGTCTGCGGTACTGCAACGTAGACGCACTACAATGCGCAGCCGCTTGCGGCCATTTTATCTTTCTCTTGCTGGGCTATGTGTACGACATACTGAGCGGTCTGGGTGCCACCCTTTACGCTGCTTACAAACACCTGTACCCTGCGTGGTACGTCCTGACAGGATTGACCATAATGCCCCTGATCATCATGCCGTCAAAGGACATGGCAGTCCCGTTCCTCGCCCTGTATTGTGTTGTGGCGCTGTGGCTGTGTTTCAGTCTGCCGTCCAAACCCAAACCAACCAAACCTTCGTCAAAGCTCGACTCGCACTTTTTTAAAGAAATACGCATCTAAGAAACCTCAATCCACAACGCCTCTCACACATTTCAGACAAACCATTATATACACTGCCCCACCACCCTCGGTCATTCCATGTCGTCGTGTTCCGTCCAGCTCGCCCTGCGCCCCAAGCGATCCTCCATGCAAGTAGTGCTGCACGAACCGTCAACCCGCGACGACGAGTGCCCCATTCTACAGGACTGTATCGCCTCTGCCCAGTTCGAGCAATTCCCATACCCGTTCATGAGCGCACATCCCACGTTCACTGCCATGACGCTGCAGTGTGGCCACACGTTTCACGCGATGGCGCTGGTGTACCACTGGGCCCGCAACCGCAACGTGCTGTGTCCCGTGTGTAGAGCGGGGCCAAAGAACGGCCAGTCCCTAGCCATAAGCCGTCTGCCCAGGGAGTGGAAGTATTCAATGGCCACTCGGACCAGACGGGAACGAAAGCAGGACAGGGACGAGGAGGAACTCCACAACCGACAGCTCGCGGAGCAGACGACTTTTTTTGTGCCTGCACTCAAGCTCGAGATACAGATCGAGGCTGAAGTGGGCGTATCTCCCTCAACATGGACCCTCCAAACCAAGCTCATTGAGCTACAAAACTCCATATGCTTCACAGTCCCCACAGACGAACTGCGACGCATCCCTTATCCGCGCGGCACCTACATGCGGCTTATCCCGTACACCAACATGCATATCCTACAGCCCTCGCGTTGGTTCAAGGCGGGTATGGACCCCGGCAGCAACTTCAGCACAGAAGCGAACGAACAGGGTGAATTTATGCACCTCCATTTGAGTATCACGACCGATCTCTTTACCACCCTGATGACCGACATGATTATACGACAAATCAATAGTGGCGATTCAGGGGGATTTCAATTCGTGATGCTGGCAGAGGAGTATCACTGAAGCAAAGTCCACACTGCCGTGGCGACGCACAGCCCCAGTTTCATCAGGACGTCCATGATCGTGAACAGATACTCTGTCCAGATGGTGAAATTGGCGCGCTGTTTTATCTTATCTGCATGGTCCTTGGCCGAAGCAGGCTTGTACTTCAAAATTAATGAAATGGTCTGTATGAGCAGAATGACACCCAACACACATAACTCAAAGACAGCCAGCGCGTTGACGGGCCAATCCTTCCACGAAGACGACGCGAAGCAAGTAGACAAAAGAACGCCATTGGCCCGCAGCGCTGCAAACACAGACCCAAACAATACCCAAGCAGCGAACATTGCAATGCTGTGGAAGTGGGCCACCCCGTCGCGCCAGAGTCTCACCCCGCCGCTGCGCACGTAGTCGGGCGTGTCCACGTCGTCTGTCACCCACAGGGCCACCATTACAGACAGAGTCCCGCTGTCGCCTTGAAACAGGACTTCTGTAAAGAATGAGAACAAAGCGCATCCCCATGCATTGAAAGCAATGGAAGTGATGGCCCACAGATCTGTCATCCCGGTCTGCGCACACAGGAATACCACCATCAACGGGAACCCGACACTGCGCTCCATGTACGCCCCTATGTGATTATTGCCTGCGCACATGGGCCCGTAAAACAGCTGCCATCGCACCACTGTGAAGAATTGAAACACGGCCCCGCTGCCCAGCACACCCAGAACCAGATATCGAGCGTCCAGTGTACCGAATGACAACACCACGGGCTGTAGATACACGCTCGATTTTGCGAACTTGGCGCCGTTTGAAAACGCGACACAGGAATCAGACAACACAAAATCACCGGAGATGCCGCCCACTGGCCTGAGAACCGACCCAACAGACGTCCACAGCCCAACCGTCTGTGTGATGGCGGTTTTCAGCTGACGACTGTCGTACACCCCTGCATAGTTCTGTACCAGGATTAAACATAGGACAGACACGAACAGAACCACGTACACGACAAGCACGACCCATCCAAACACACGCATGCTCTCTCCGCCGCCCGAGTTGTGTTTGAAATATTCCAAAGACACGCGGTTGTTGGCGAGATCTACGTCAGTTTGAATCGGGCCATACGAGGCAGGAGGCTGAACAGGGGCGACGGGTGGATTGATCACGAGTAATGGTGGGGCCGAAGGCGCATTTGGGTCGATTGGCGGTGGCGACACTACTTGGCTGGTGTTATCAATTGGAACTGCAGCTGGATTCGAATTCAAAATCCGAGCACGCATTTATTCAATATGCATCGAGCTTTTTATACAAAAAGGCACATGGTGCCCAATGCATGCAACGCGTTATACGCTAACCGGTCCACTGGTACAGCTGCTGCACTTGCGACTCATGAGCAGTTCGATGAGCTGATTCTTGGTCTCAATGGTCTCATCTTTGGAACGCGCCATCTCCTTCACAAGCATAAGAACAACGTCTTTAGCCAGCCCCTGACCGACACTCTCCTTCTGGGAGGAGTATGCCAGCTTCTTGGTCTTCTTCTTCATTGCACGCGCCTCTCCGGTGGACGATGATTGGGTCGCATCGCTCCCAGTCTGCATTCGAAAAATGTTTAGTCCACAGAGTAACCCCACGGCCAAACATGGACGCACCAATAACACAAGGCATAACCATCACCTCGGTCAGACGCACAGCCACGCGTTTCAAAAAGGACGGCCGAATCGACGACTCGACAAGATCAGATTCCAACTCGCTGACTGCCCTCCTCTTTTTGCCTTCGGTATCAATCATCGTAGACCAAGACCAAGCAGCATCCTTTTCTGCAGCAGCCTGGATAATCTTGCACATGGGATGGGCGCGAAAGCAGTTTCCACGGTCGAACACTACTACTTCTGGGCCATCTTGAAAGCAGACCAGATTCACCTTCTCCAGGGCCACAGCATTGAAAGAGTTCACCGCCTCCAACACCTCAGCGGATTTACGCGGTTTGTTGGTTGAGAAAACAAGGAAATGGTCGCCATCGCGCTCGCATCCATCCGCCTTGATAACACCCAATTCCTTGAGGAACTCCCCGTCAAAGGAAGGAGGCTTGGTGCCATGGAACATCAAACCGAAACGAGTGCGTTTGCCCGACATTTTCGATGGACACGTTGCAGTTTCCACCTTCAAAAAAAAAACAGAGATTAAAAAACTCTTTTTAAAGTTTCCGCTCCTTTACGCCACTCGTAAATCCAAGCCGCACAACCATGCTCGACTTCGAATGCAAAACTCGACCATGCCAGATCCTCCTCAGCAAGAGTGAAAAGAACGCCACCTTCCTCGCTATCAACCACAGCACGATATCTTTCCAAAAGGAATCGTACAAGGGCTCCAAGAAAATGCCTCCCACTCGCATCACGTTAATTCGCGCCCTCTCTCCTGGCTGGGCATCGGCGCCGTACAAGCAGAACCAAAAGAATGTGCGCACTCAAAAGCTTTTCGAGTTCGTTGGCGGACCGATCCCGGCCATCAAGTTCTACTCCTTCGAAAAAGTACCAAACAACAGCGAGAAGGGTCCTCGTTGCGACGACATTTCCTTTGAACTGCAACCCGGCAACGTGTTGAACTACTGGATGGACGAAAAGCGCCTGGGCGAGATCAAGGACACCCTTGATGGTCTTACCGAGATTCCGGAGTTCACCATGTGCATAGTGCAGATTGCACCGAAGAACAACGATGCCATCGCAAAGGGATACGGATGCACAATCAAGAGCATCAAGCCGTCCGGCTACACCCTCCACAGCTGTCTCCAGGTGAGTGTTTGATTGATTTAATTCAAAATACAACGTGTCTGACATTTCAAACAGGATCTCGACGCATTCCCTTCTACTCTCGTGGATGCTTCGGTGGCCCTCCTGAAGAACCATAAGACACAAGTCCACATTGGAAAGGACCTCACCACCGACCAGCCCTCTGCCTTTGTCCAAGTCAACTCCAGTGCATACATCCACGAAGACCCTGAGATTCCAGACATGGTTACGCTTGTCAATTCGGGCATCGAGCCGGTCGACATCCCCGTCGCCGTACTCCTCACCTACACGAACTGCAACAAAAAGGAGCAGGCCTGTTCGCTGATCGAGCTTGCCATCGCCAGCAATGCGCTGCAGCTCTTCGTGATCCAGTGCGACTACTGGAAGAACGCAACGTGCTCGTCGCTCAGGGGCATCCCTGTCATCAACACAGAGCTCTTGCTTCAGGCCGTGGAGCCCTCCAAAGTGGGCGAACAGACGTGCTTCCCAACCTCCAACACGATGGTCGTGGAAGACGTCACTTACAACATCCAGATCCACGTTGACGAGGTGAGTGCAGTTAGGTGGCTTGAAATACAAGACATATTCTAACCCCTCCTCACAGGAACCCCTCACCGTCGCCAACGGCCCTCCGCCGCGTGCGCCAGACTTCTTGCTTTCGTCGTTCCAAGTCAACCTGGAGCGCGTCTACAAAATCCGCTTTGCCTTGTCCGCCCCGGACGGCAACGAGATTCCGCGCTCCTGGGTGGGCTTCTTCGACGCATCTCCTCGCAAAATCGTTCCGATGGTCGGGCTCAACAAGCGCAAGTTCACACCTGCGGACGAAGAAGAAGATGATTTTTAGGCAACAAGGGCGCCATTTCAATGCCAGGCCACATACTCTCAACTTTATTTGGGAGTTGAGTTGAAGTTGTCTGTGGTCTTTGATATTGAATAAATTGGCCATCATTGTCATAATGGTATTCAAAGTACCAATAGTAACCCCAGAGACCGGCGTCCAACACAGTACAATGAAACGCCAATACAGACATGAAGAATGCAAGCGTGTTCTTCTGATCAGAAACCACATATAGAAACACCCACACTGCCATAGCAATGGCACACACTGCCACGCAGAAGAGGTCCAGAATTACAAGTTTCCTCTGCTGCTTTGCAAATACCAGAAGTGGTGTGTACAAAAGAGACGAAACAAGAAACCCCATAAACGCGATTATGATCCATGAACGATCGCCGTCTGATGATGTTTCTTTGATATAACCATTATTAAAAGAAATCCAATAATAAAAATAAATAAAACCAATAACACACACTCCAACACTTACGGTCCAGAAATACAAAAAAAAGCCCTTCCAAAAAACAGACCACAAAAGCTGTCTCTGTACCCCCACATATCTTGGTTTGTCGTTCCACCAGCCCTGATATTCGCAAAGAAGCCAAAGATAAGATACCAAAATCAAGACAGAGACAATCAACCCTACAACCGAAAACAAACCAGTCACAGTATTGACATCTACCAGCATTTCAAAAGAAATACTAAGCTGATTTATACTTCAAACCACCGACCAAGCCAAATCAAGAATGGTAGACATGATCACAACCAAAGACAAATCCAACTGCGACTTCCTCGGCATCCAAGTACACGACAACGTACAGATCCCAAAGATCATGTGCATCCTGGTCTACAACCTGCGCAACAACAAAATGCAGCACAGCAAGTCCCTGGCATCCACCATGAACACGCACATTCTGTCTGAATCTAAAGACATAAAGGGGTATGTTTGCAAAAAGAGCGTAATAGCAATCATACGCGTCCCGAAGGAGAGGCCGATTGACGATCCCAAGGCACTGCTCGCATTCCTCCTCGAATGGGACATCCTCATCCAGAAGATCTTTACCCAATTCCGTGCTCAAAAGTACATCAAGGCCGCAACCAGACTGGCGGAAGAGCAGTACACCCAACAAGACGCCACGGACGACACATGGCGCCTATTTGAAACCACCGACACAGAACCAACGGAAGACGACAAACCCATGGACTGGCTCTACGCGGAAGACAACACCGTGCAACTCGAGAGGGCAGTCAACGCCATAAGAGAGAACATCAACACCTACATCACCAAACTCTTCCAAGAGCACAACCAACTCGAGATACAGCTGCGTGAGCTGACCTCCTTCAACGAACACGACACCACGATCCTCCAACCCAACACACTCCATTCGCAATTTGCTGACCACAGCGTCAGTGCGCTATTTAATGAGCAAATCACCATCGACTCGAGCTTCAACCAGCTCTATCCTGCGCATTAAAGCGACTGGAGCATGACTCCATGTTGCGCATTAAAACAGCACGCGCGGCTTGGCGATGCGAACCACAGACTCGTCGTCCGATGAATGCGAGCGCATGTGCTTCTTGGGCGGCAGAGTCTTTCCGTACTCATCGGACGACTGGGCATCGCTTTCATCGTCGCCGCTGTCATCTTCGCTCTCCGATGACTGACCCTCGTCACAAGAGTTTTTGTCGTCAATTATGGCCTCCTCGATGCCAAAAGTCAAATTGGGCACACGACCATCGTAGACTTCACGAGCGTGCACAGCAAGATCACGCCTCGTCATAGTCGCCAACTTGATAAGCGATGTAGCCGACGTGGGCGACGGGCGTTCCAATAGTTTGCGATACACGGCATGCCCGTAGTCTTCAGTTGCAACCAGCTTTGCTGCCTGAAAATGTAGCCCAGCCACAGTCGTAGACGAACCAGTCTGCCACAGGGTGTTGACTCCAATCACGCCGTGTGGTGGCGTAGACGGAAAGAGTATCCTTTTGCACTCATTGAAGCTCGCACGGCGGTTTTCGCCTATGATCAGCGTACGGTTGTCCTCGAGCTCAATCTTGCGACGTCCAAACGTCTCTGCGCGAACAAAGGGTACGCCAGATATCATACGGAAGTGAGCATCCAACACATTGCCAAAATAATTGGGACGACCGCCTTTGTAAGAGTAATGACCGTGTTGGCTTGAGACATACTCGACCAACAGCTGGATCTTGCCACTCTCGGAGCGCTCGTTTTCGAAAAGATACCTCATGTCCTCCACAAATGGAACGGCAAAGGTATTTGGGGCGCTTGGATCGCGCACACCCCAATAGAAATGAGAGGGGATGAGCTTCCCCTGCACATGAGTAAGCCCCACGGCCACAAGAAGCATATGGACAGGACGAACAGCCTTGTCTTTGTAAAACTTCCCGTCCTTAAAGTACACCAATCCTTCCCCGTTATCATAACAATCTCGCATTCCGATGAAATCAAATCCGTTCCTGTTGACACCCAAGACCCCAGACGTGTCTACAAACACACGCACCACCGACTCTGGACCAAACGCGGCCTTGCACAGAGCCAGGCGTTCTGCCCATGAAATCTCAGCTCTGGCGGCCGGTTGCGCAGGGTCGTCAGAAACAAACGAACACCAAAACAAGCGCAACCCAAAGGAACGGTCTTTGAGACCAGTTCCGTGCATAAGCGCCTGCAAATCTTGCAGACCATGTGGATAGTGCACGGAGGTTTCAACAGCCACCTGATCGTTCCGCACGACAAATATCTCGCCATACAGAGCAGTGGCAGGACCATATATCGGATGCACCACTTTGCGCGGATCCAAATGGAGGAAGTGCTCATGATGAGCCCTGCCCATCACCCCCAAAATCCCTTTGCTTGTGGGAAGGCACGGATGCTTGTTGCGGGAATATCCCATAGGAACAGACGCGCCCGGCGGAATCTTTATCTCAAAGAAGGCACCGTCGTACTTCTCTGCTACCATCTCCACATTTTCAAGCGAGCGATCTTCACAATGTACGTCCATCATGTGATTCATGAATCTGAAGGGGGCAGTGCCCTGCGGTCTGGGAGGAGCTGTCATGCTGTCAGATAATACAAGTGTAGTTTTGGTTTATATACTGGAACTTACAGTACCTATCTCGTAGTTTTTGAAGAAGGATTTTTCTCATCCACTACACACATACCTCGCTGCATTTAACACACTATATAAAGAGCACGCCAACCTCAAAGACTCGCCCAATGCCCACTGCACACCGCAAGCGCAAATCGTCCCTACGAATGCTCGCCAGTCTGTCGGCAAAACAGAAACGCGCCCCGCCCACCGCTGCCAAAGAGCTGCACTGTGCTGCCAATCTGCTTATTCTCGGGCTACGCGAGGGGTCTAAAGCAGAGGTCTTCTGCCACGACCGTTTCTGGGAAGTGAGCGTCGAGGCCGTGGGACGCGCGGGATTCTACTTCACATACGACGGATCGGACGATGAGTTTGGGTTCGTCTACTTTGACGACTTCCTCTTCACATGGCGTCTGCCGATGGACGACGACCAAATCCACCTCACGACGGAAAATTTGGCATACATGCGAGATGAGTACAAATGACGAGGGAAATGTTTTTCCGTGCCCCCAGTCCTCTGAGGCAAAGAACTGACAATAAGAAAAAAACAAAAAAATGACGTGGACGTGGTGTAAACGAGTAGAATCACGGATTTTTAAAAACTCGATTTAAAGGTCTTACTGGCGCGAAACCTATCCAAACCAGCAAATGGCATGACAGAGGCTAGGAAGGGCGTGAAACTGAAGCTGGGTTCGGTGTGTGTGAGTGAAGAGGCCAAAGCTCTTTGCCGCGGAGGATGGGGCACGGAAGAACCTTTCCCTCAGCACTTGTAAAAAGAATTTTAACCAATGTCTTACCCCACTAAAAACCAACAACCAATGACCAATGGACAGACCCCGCCCCGTGCCAGGAGGGTGCATAGACACAACCCCCGCAGACATGTGGGACACACTGTGGCTGGTAGACCCAGAGGGAAACCTGTCCATGCCAACAGAGACCTGGGGCAAGGGCCAACAGCGAATCCGTTTCTGGAAGGCGCATTTCACCAGCGACAAGCACCACCCCAAAATGCCCTTTCGCTTTTGGAATGTATACTGGAGCAAGTACCCCCAAGGCCACCCAGAGGACAACACACCAACCATGTACGTACCGAAGGACGTGTGGGACGACTCAAAGCACGGGTATTTTCATTCAAATGGTCGCTTGATCTTCAAGCACCCCAACGGGACCATATTCTGCGGGGTGACGGGGGCAGATCAGTTTTAAATAATAAACACACAAACACTGTAGATATCTAGCAACTATCACTGGTATCTTATACCCTCACAAAACGTACACGTCGACTCCTGCGAGTCATTGTATACCCTCCTCCGCCGGTCTGCATGAATTCGTCTGTCACAATATCCAATTCCACATTTGCCTCAGTGTTGTCTATGTTATATGCTCCAATAAAAGACGATGTCGGCTCACGGTTGCGTATGATCCCATATTGCTTATAATCACCGACAAATGCAGCATCCTCAAAAACATATAACCACGGTACCTCTGTACTACACTTTGGACTACACACTATTTCTAAATAACGATATGTTACACCATTCACTGATATGAATACGTTCCCAGTAGAATTCATTGTAAGAACACAGCGTTTGCCATCCAACTGAAACGAACGAGTTGAATCATTAACATTGTGCGTCCCCAAATATGCACTCAATTCGGTTTGACATTTCTGCAATTCAGCATCAATGCTCTGGAAAGCCATTATTTCTACTACAGCGCCATGTTTTATATATGCACCAACGAAATACTCAGAAGTTCAATGTGCACAACGAGTTGTCTGTCCATCCAGCTTGTCTGTATTCAGACGTCACTTCCACGCCCCTTCTAAGTAAACAAAAAAACACGAGAAAGGTATTTAAACCACACGAATAAAAGCACATTCACTGCAATGCAAACCACCGACACCAAGCCCACTGCCATGCAAAACGCCGCCAATGCCTTCATGCGCAGCCTGAAAAGCGCAACAATCACTGACGGAAACCCCTGCTACGACAAAGCTGTTTACATGGAGTGTGCCCACGGGTACATTGATCTCAGGTGGTGCAAGATCACTGGAAGGGTGTCCTGTCTCCTTGAAGCCGGTGCCTCAATGGAAATTGAAGGCGACGGTTTGAGCATGTGCCTCAATGCCACCGAGCGATCCACCGGGACCTTCCAACGCTGCAGTGGCTTCCAGGAGGCTGTTGACAGTCTTCTCGCCTGCAAGGGATGGAACCAGTGATTAAATTGACAACCCGGTGTTTAAACCCCAACAGAAAAACAAACCCCACTGCGTGCTTACCCCACACCTAAAAACCACGTAAAACACGCTGCCATGCGCTGCCTATATGTGCTACTGATCACAGGGCTCCTGATACTCATTCAGATCGGTCTGGACGCAATAGTGACATACCTATTTGGTCCTATGGCCTTTATGCTGCTCTCGGCGGCGTTTGTGCTCTGGGTCGGCTCAGTGCTCCTTGATTGTTGGTACCTAAGCACGCTCGACGACAACACACTCGCCTCGGTAATACAACACCATGCATTTACACCACCACCCAACCACTGACTCCGCTACAGGACATATGCCTACTCAAACGGCGCTTCAACGTGAACGAGATCCTGGCCTCAAAGGAAAACTTCACCTCTGACGACGCAGACGCTTACTACACACGAACCACTGACGTGGACTACAGAGCCCTGGAACTATGCGTGGGACCTGGCATGCACAGCAAGCTGCGTGCACCCTTCCCGATCCTGAGCTTCGGGGGCCATACACGCCAGGCGGCGCTTGTGCTAATGGAGATTGTTGCAGTCACAGAAAGAGAAGGAAAACAGGCATTGGAATTGGAAGAGATATCAGAACCACTGCATACCACTGCAGCTAAGGTGTTGGAGGTGGGGTTTGGTCGAGGGTACTGCACCATGTTTCTCGCCTGTCTAATGCCACACATCCACTTCCATGGCGTGGATCGCGTACAGCGGCATGTCCAACTCGGACACCACGCGCGCGAGAAGGGTGGGTACTCGAACGTGGAATTGTTTTTGGGCGACGGCACTGAATTCCTCTCGGCTGTATCAGACACGGCGTACGACGTGATTTTCGGGGTGGAATCTCTATGTCATCTGGATACGCCATCCAAGCTCAAGTCGTTCCTAACCAACGCAGCGAGACGGCTTGCCTACCCTGGCGGGCGACTGGTCATCGTGGACGGGTTTCGCTCCGCCAATTTCGCATCAGCCTCGGAAAACAGACGCACCGCAATGCGCTTGGCAGAGTGTGGGTTCCGCATACGCCGCATGCCCTCAAAAGAAGAGTGGGTGCAAGAGGCCAAAGAGGTAGGACTGCATCTAATACGCAACATAGATCTCACAGCAGAGGCCCTACCATTCTGGACAACTGGCTGGCGTCTCGCGCGGACCATCCTACGCCTCGTCCCCTGTGTGAGTTTATTTGGCGTCACAGACAATTTAATATCAGTAACCACCACAGCGCACGCCCTATGCGAGACCGCTGAGTACGGGGCGCTGGTGTTTCAGAGGAGATGAACTCTCAGGCGCGAAAGCCAAACTCGCTGCGGACAGCCTTGGCCTGCTGCACCGGGGAGAGCTCGGCAATCATGTTGTGCTGGAAAGCCCTGGCGTGCGAGCCGCTCGCGATGCAGTTCCCACAGATGAACGACCCATTGCAGCACAGGAGATAACGGGCGGTCAGCTCTCCTTCAAAAAGGTTGATGTCACCAAGGCACATGAAGCACGAGAACTCGTCGTCGTCTTCGTTGCTGCTGATGAACTTGTGGAACCACGGGGCCATCCTGAACAGGATCTCGCGCTTAAACGCCATAGGAAGCGTGCCGTCTTTGAGCTGCTGCAAAACGAGCGTCTGTGCTTTCTGTCCTTCCTCGACCCTGACTTCCTTCAGAGTAACATTGACCAACTCACCCATGATCTCAGCAGCCACTTCTTCAACCAGAAAATCGACAAATTCCTGTGTGGCAAGGAGCGTCTGGGCCTCGACACGCACCTGCTCGGCCGCAACCTGATTGGACACCTGGAAGCACAGCTCCTCCAAAAGAATGGAGCACTGCTGGTTTCGCTCCTCCTCCTCGCGCTTCTTGGTGGCCTTGCGCCTCTGAGACTGTGTCAGCTTCTTGCGCCTGGCAGCCACTACCGTCTCCTCCTCGTCGTCCGATTGAAGGATGTCGTCGGTCAACTGCTGCAGATCGAGATTACCGACAGAGGCGCTCGCAGAAGGCCCAAACAAATCGCCATCAATTATGTTGGCAACGGCCGCCCGATTCTGAACGCTGCGAACAGCATCACGAGCAGATTGCACCGGGACAACGACATTCCTCTGAGCTCGGTATTCGTCGCGGACCGGTGGCACAGGCCCTTGGTCGACGAGCTCCATGAACACACCCGCAAGCATTGCCTGCCCTCCCAGATTGTAGTCATTTGAGTCGAATCGACTGAGCGTGCCATTTTTCAGTAACTCCCTGATGGACGTCATGAGCTTGCATTCGGTCTCATCCCGCTCCAACATAAAGCCGTCCAGTTTTTTGAGGTGTGCATCGACTGCAGCGACGCGGTCCATCGCCCTTATTGCCTTATTGACGAACCCTGTGCGAATGTCTTCCTGGTTGAAAGACGACACATATGCTTCCAAAGCAGCGACTCCAACCGCACTGTCCACGCTGTCCCACTGGGGATCGATCTGCCAGTTCAGGAACGAGATCTTCCAGAAAAGCTCACGCACAACAGGGTTCGTCGCCCTGAGCTTGCGCGGGTCGTTCATCACCGAGTGAATATCTTGAGCAAACGAGCCCACTGCCACAAACTCCACCAAGAGAGAAGCAAGTTTCCTGCGCAGAAGGTCAGACTCAGACCATGCTGCCATGAGCCCACCCAACATAGACCCAAGAGCGATGGGCATCTGTCTGGGATCATCCTCGATCGACCACAAAGGAAGCAGGCGTTCGAAGACAGGCTGAAAGTCCCGAACGGTAGACACGATGAATTCAGCATCCTTGATCTTCGCTGCAAACGGATGCACCAACTTGCACTCACACAACCTGCCCAACACCGCCATGCGATCCATAATGGAAGGAGAAACCGCCTTCACGACCCGCAGACCATTCACACGGTCGACATACAGACCGATGAACACACTGGCACATTCGCCGCGAAACGTCTCGACTGACTGAGCCAACCGTGCATTAAGGCTGTCGGGTCTCTCTTTGAGCACAGGAGCGCCCAGCTTGAAATAAGAACCGATTGCAGAGAACAGGCACAGAGAATCAACCACTTTACTCTCGTGCATAAGTTGCTTGACAGTGTAACTGGACATAACATCGCGGTGGATGAATTTGTACAGGATGGGAGAGGGATCCATATTGATGTCTGTAGCTTGTAACGTCCACACGGCAGTCGGAAACAAATATTTATATACGACGGAAATAGGAATGAATAAAAAAAATTAAAAAAAGTAATCAAAAAGGGAATCTAGCAAACAAAAAAAGGAACCAGGCAGCCAAAATGGAAAGAGCTCTGGTCCACCTCTATCGTGAACTCCTCTTCCACGAAAGAGACACAGCGCTTCGCGTAAGTCTTCGTGACACGCTTCGTAAGATAAGAGACAACGGACTGAAGGAAAAAGACGAGCTGATCATAAGCATGCGCAAACAATGCAAGCAGATCCACACCAAAAAACTCAAGGCCAAACTACTACGCCAGATCAAAGCCCTACAGCAAGCGTCGTCCTCTGAGGAATCTGATTCTTCCTCTTCAGACACCTCGTCCAACTCATCAGAAGAAGAGACCAAGTACACCGTGCACCGCATCATGGGATTCCGTCTTAAAAGCGACAACAGCCGCCAATATCTCGTGCGCTGGAAGGGATATGACTCCGACAATGACACCTGGGAGCCAGCCGACCAACTCATGGAAGATCACTGTGGAGACCTCATTGCCCGCTTTCATCGAGAGCACATGCGCTTTGTTTGAAGACTAGGGCGCTACATCAAGGATTCTTGCTGCAGTATGCATGCAGATTTTCTGCTCAATGAATAAAAGCACGCACATTCTCACACAGAACACCTTTCCTGACATCCCAACATCAACTGGGCAACATAACACACGCCAACAGCCAAAACTGCCAGGATCAAATAATCTGAGTTCACCAGCCACCGCGCTCCCCACAGATCCAACTCATACTGCATCACTCGAATATCATCCATGCAGTCGCGTATTGTGGTGTAACAGGCATCTCTTTGCTCGCCCTGCATATTATCCCATTGATAAGCTAAGCGCTTCAGCTCGCGCACTGTCTCTTTAAGTCGTGTATTGTATAAGACTGCGCTCTCCATCGGATTTACACAGACTCATGGTCACTGAGCAAAACCATACACATCCTTTTTTTACATGCAGTTGAGACATGGTAGTTTTGGAAGAAAATTGACATTCGTTATGTATAAAAGCCCCTTTACAGAACCAACATGCACTGGGATGGAGCTCACACCCCTTTTTGAAAGGTTTCAGTCCATACTCAAGGACATTGGCCGCAGGCTCTTTCTGCAACGCGGTGCTGCAGGCAACGGAGATGCCCGAGCCACACTGCGCCTTACATGGTTGGAATGCGTCACTGAGGAAATTGATCTCCAGGAACTGATTCACCGCGTTCATGGCATAGTGTCTGATTCTCCTGATCTTTGGCACCGCTTCTGCAAGCTTGTCCCGGCATACCAGATGCCCAGTGAACTGATTCCACACGACCCCCGTCCGCCACCGACTGCAGCCCCTGTCGGCAGATTCACTATCTCGGTTGAAATCCTGCGCAGCCACGTGCTGCCATATCTCAGCTACCCGTCAGCGGGGCGACTCGCCAGCACCTGCACGTTCATGCGCGCGTGCGTTGGACCAAAACAACTTGCCAATGCAGTGGAGTCGTACATGGCCAGAACCTACGGCCGATTCGAACATTTCGAAGACAGGTCAGTTAAGCTCTGGACCATAGATGAACAACCCGTTGTGCTGCATCGCGAGTATACTGATTTGCTCTTTTTGGGCATGGATTTCGCAGGACGCACGTTCGTGGCCGACTCTAGCATGCGGTTTGATGCATTTGTTCAAGAGCGATGGCCATTCTTCGAATGCCAGAAGATTACCCGCTTTTCGTTCACAGACATGGTCCTTGCGATATTCAATCTTGAGAGCTCAGTGATGTGTGCCACAGTATACCACACGTTCGAGGACGACGTCTACATGCGGTTTTACGTCAAAGGTCTGGCATTTCATTTGATCAATGCAGACGACTCCATCCGAGCACTCTATGAGTATTTCAGGTGTCAAGACACGGTTATCGGGATCACTGTGAAGTTCACATTGAGCTCTTGAGGATCACAACAAATTGGAATGTGAAAGACGTAGATGATTTTTTTTCATTGAACTTTCGTGTTTTTAGTGTATTTTTTTTATTTTTTTACCCGCAACTGGAAACCAAACATGCCAGTCACTCCAAAAGCAGAGGACGAATCCAAGACCAAGGGAAAGAAAGTAACAGTAGAGGAAACCTTCCTAATCAAAGATGCGTTCCAAATGCACAAAGAAGCGATGATAGAAAACACCCCTGCACTCAAGGAATGGGAAAAATACCTGCGCAACAAGGTGTTCACAGATCAGAAATTCACATTGATCACCCGTCTCATATTTTCCTATCCCCGAAAACATAAAACCAGCGTCATGATGAGCCAATTATTTCCTGTTCTCATGAATGCGAGAATTGAATCGTCCGAGGATGCGTTTTCAAAAAACAATTCGAAGATCTCAACGCTGGCATCCTTCCAGGTCAATTTCTGCTCTGTATTCGAAACCAGACACCACGGCCACGTCCAAGTCCTCGGCGTTGGTCTCCAGGGAGCGGATATGCAAGACGACACATGCGATCTGCGCATAGGGCTGCTCACCACCACAGACCACCGCCTCAGCAACGGCCTGACCCTCTCCATGACGAACAAGGGCAGGCCTGACAAAATATCCCTCTTCATGGTGACCATGGTCGTCCCCTTCATTTGCTGTCGATTCTGCACGAGAAGGAACACTTCCAACCACAACGAACCCCAAACAACCCATCCACGCATGATGAAGTGCGGCAGGTGCTGGGAAAAGCTACACATCCCTGTATGGTACTGCAGTCGCGAATGCCAGACAGCCGACTTCCATCGCCACAGGAGCGAAGAGGGGTGCGGCATACTCAGGCCTTGAATCATGCCCCAACCATCACTTAAAGCCGGTCGAATATACAAGAGTCGAGTTCATCCACCCCACCCATGGCTACAAACAACGACCGCATCACGCCCTTCGTGCAGGAACTCTGTCAGATGGACCGCTTCGGCGGACGCTGCGTGCGTCTTGACGGCACTTCATGGGAACTATACGACATCCAACAATGGACGGAAGACCAATCTAACAGACTGCGCGGTCGATTCCCTTCTATTGAAGCGCGCATCGTGGCCAATCGCAAATCACTCAGTGGGTTTTCGGTCCTCCTTAATCTTCAGCGTGTCTCGCAAGCCTGGGCTTCTTTATTGGTCACCGCGGTTCTAGTGGCAGCCAATGCTGCCCTGGCTGTGACGCTAATGAAAATACAGGCCGTGTAGTAATTGATTTCAATAAAAGTTCTAGATGCAATCAAACGCCAGTCACACAATGTAGATATATATGTACACCCACAACAACACCAGGAAACCATGATCCGCGTGGCACACGCAGCACTCGAAAGGTACATTGAGGCCGACATCGCAACCCCGTCCCACGAGAAGATATGGTGCACTGATAACGGCCACTTCCTCCAAATCACCTTTGGTTTGCGTGGACCCAACAGCCGATATGCCAAACACACCATGACCGTGGAGGAAAAAGACGGAGTGCTTGTGATTGAACGCTGGGTGGTTGCCAATGGGAATTTTGGATTCCATCTTGACGACATCGAGGTATTGAACGCCAACACCTTCGTTCGCACCATCTGCGCACTCCGCCAGAAGATGACGAAAGTAGCAGTGCAGGATGCCTACGAAGCCAAGTACAGGCGCCGCCAGAACATGCGTGCGTGATGAGCAATAAACCTGAGTTCCGAGTAACACTGCCATTTGTGTAAAGTCTTTTACACTTGTACAGTCTAAAAAAATACACCAGACACCTTAAACCTCATGATCTCAGGACCGCCTGCCAGATATGTACAGCCGCCCAAAACAAAGTATCCCGTCATGATAAGCATCATTGACGACTTCACAGGCCACATGATCCTGATATGGCTAATAATCATGGCCATAAACATCATTGAACTCTTCGCACACGACATGGGCATTCACAGAGCGTTCATCCAAACCATGATGCTGATCAAACTGGGAGCTGTTGCGATCGTCGCCACACACTGTGTGTTTTTGACCTGCTGCACAATCCAGGTCGTGCGGGACTTACAGTGAAGAGTGCAGACGCCAATTGAATGAAAAATACAAATTGAAACACACACAAACCGAACACAGACAGTTTCATTGAGACTGCATGTGCAGACCACCCATCATTCGAATGGAGTTTCCACGCACCTCGGGTAAATCTCGTCCAAGGCAGCCCATTCCTCGGGTGTTAGGTTCACCATCTCCAGATAAACATCGTCCACAATCCTAGAAATTTTATCAGCGTACTCCTTGTCCATCTCCGCCATATGCCTCAAAGCAGCGCGCTTCCTCTGCTGGCGACGCATCAGCGATTTGCTAGGCGTCTCGCGCTGCTGCTGTGTCTTGGTGTAGGGCTTGGAGTGGGAGTACATACAGGAATGCTGTTCATCGGATGGGACATTCTTATATACAAAATGGAGAAATGTGTCTCCTGTTTTCTTGATCAAACAGACGAAAAGGCATCTGCCAATGCAACAGAGTAAAAGTTGGTATCAAAAACAGGTAGGCTATAGCAGGCCAAGAGAGTACAGCAAATCACCAGTATCATTGAATCCATCCAATTAGTCGCGTGTGGTGTTTAAATATGAAATGATAAAGACAAATCCCTTGGATTATCTGGCTGATCTACCCTGACATGCGGATTATTCCCATCAGAATCAGAAAGCCAGGGATTTGCTTCCGCCAGCAGCATTTTGCTAATATCAACATCTATTCGCCCAAGCAAACACACCCATGCAGTATTCATTACACCAACAAAACACTACATTTTATACACACAGCGAAGATTTGCATATCTATTTCAAGATCTCCACAGGAAACCTTTTTTTTACTCCCGTCAAAAAAATTCTACACCCAGAATCCACCCTTTCCAAAGGACAAACGACATCCGCATCTTGTATATAAGCGCCTTAAGGCACAAAAGCACACGCCAACGCAATGCGCACACCCAGCGAAGACGAAGCCAGGATGGCGCATGTCATTGCCTACAACTATGCTGAAGCACACCACCAACCAAAAGTGGGAGCGCCTCGCATAAACACCAGTGGATGCAACTTGTCTCATCGGCCCACAACCTACTGCCCTTCGTGCTTTTGGCAGGGTTGCCAGTATTGCGGCAAACAGACGGCCTTTGGGTTTTCAGGGTGGACTGATCTATGCGACGACCACAAGCACATGAAGCACATGGTGCGCAAGGTCCCTGATGGATCGGAGGATTTTTACATCAAGGACGATTCCTCGAGTGGCACTGCGGCATCAGTTGGTCCATCCACTGGCAGCTCCGCTACCGCATCCGTTGGTCCAGCCACTGGCAGCTCCGCTACAGCATCTGTTGGTCCGTCCACCGGCAGTGTCGCTACGGCATCCGCTGGTCCAGCCACTGGCAGCTCCGCTACAGCATCGTCTGGCAGCGCCTCGATGGCAATGGGTGGTTCCGCCGGCCCGTCGAGCGCAGCGATCCCACAACCCAGTGCTCCTCCGGCAGCCCCCCAGGGCGGTTCCTCGAAAGGGAAAAACAGAGCCGTCTCGCAAGCCAGCGCGCCAATGGCAGCTCCCTTCCCGTTGTCGTCGCCTAGCGGGGCCTCGTCGTCTCACGGGTCCTCATCCGACGCTCCGGGGAGCATTAAGATCAAGCCCGATCCTGATGCCATTATGATCAGCAGCGGAGATGAAGACGAGTCGCCAGACGCAGCTATCATTCGAAAGCTCCAGAGGAGCTACCCGCGATTCCCCATCCACTACGAACCTCCTGGCGCCGGTGAAAGCGTCTACACAATACGCAAGGTCACCATCGGCACAGGAAGCACACCCCGCAACCCAGCGTTGACAGCGGAACTGCATGATCTGTTTATGAAGATAGAAAACGGAAAGGAAGAGTCCAAGACCTACCCCCCACAGCCGCCATTTGGATTCAATCGCTTCACGCCGGCATTCAGTATGGGTGACGCGATACGAATCCAGCATTTCGGACAAGAAGAAAAGTTCTTCGTTGCCTTGCAGGAGGTAAAAGCCCGCAATCAGGAGCGCCCGATACACGAGAGGGTGTACGAGAACACCATCGTGGACCATTTCACGCACGGCACCTCAAAGCAAAACGCGCAAAAGATCGTCGATGACGGCATTCGCCAAGACCGTAGCAGCTTGCACAGGTTCGGCAAGGGGGTGTACGGGAGCGGAGGGTGGCTCATGAACATTCCTGTTAGCTACGCCTTTGGGCACTCCAACAGTGATCCAGCCCTGCTCCTCTGCGATCTTATAGTCGGACGCGCAGCCAACACCGACGGCAGGAGCGACATAGACGTTCCGCCACCCGGTTACGACTCAGTGGGCTCCGGTAACAAATGGGTCCAGGTGGCGATGAACCAGGCCGAAATTCGCTACAAATACATCGTGACCATACACCAAGAGAGAGACTTCTCCAAATGGGAACAGCAGCTTAAAGACATCAAGGACCGGCATGCCAAGATGCTGGAGGAGAAGGAAGCCAAGGCGAAAGCAAAGACGGCCCCCAAGCAGCCCACAGGCGGCGGGTCTATGGACCTCTCGGGTCTCATGGCATCGGTTGATGCAGATGTACCGCCAAACGATCCATCCACCGGCGCGCCGAAGGCAGCGGATCCATCGACTGGTGCGCCAAAGGATCCGTCCGCTGCTGGGCCGTCGTCCGCGAAGCCGCTCATCAAGCGACTGGCCACGGATCTTTCGACCAAGAAGCCTCTCATCAAGCGACTGGCCACGGATCTTTCGACCAAGAAGCCGCCCGCAAAGCGACTGGCCACCGATCCATCGGCTAAGAAGCCAACCAAAAGGAAGGCCTCTGATTCATCCACCGGTGGAGCCACGAAGCGCAGCGCTCCCTCGAGCAGCAATTTCGTCGTCAACGCCAACGGCATGAGCGCTTCCATCTCCATCACCGGCGGTGCTTCCGTCACTGTGACGAACGGCAACTCGAACGACGGCGGGAAAAAAAGACAGAGGGAAGCCTCATCCACCAAAGCTCTCTCCAAAAATACCCGCGTCAAGTTCACGGTCGGAGGAGGCGATCCGTCGGGTGGAGCGGGCGACCAGTCTGGCGGAGCTGCGTCTTCCAGCGGAGCTGGTGCCTCGTCTGGCGGAGCGAGTGCTACTGACCCAGCGGGCGGCAGTTCCCAGGACGAGGGTCCGTATTACAAGACAACCCCAGAAGACACCGACGACGAGGAGCCCGATGACTCGGACGACGAGGACTGGGCGTAATGAGTCTCACTGAGACTCGGATTCCTCTGATGACTCAGACTTTGAGACTTGAAGTCGAGACCCGGAATCCGAATAAAAAAACTGCGTGTGTCCAATTTGGAAAAAATGCAGAGCTGCGACTCTTCCAATGGGATGTATCACTCTTTCATTTTCCTCTACAGTGCACGCGACTCCCAATACTCGTTGCTAGATCACATGAAGATAGAGACGTATTTGAAAATAGCACTCAGCAGAATATGGACCATCCGCGCCACACACCACGGAATGGATTGTATGGCAATGGTGTCGACTGTCAAGCCATACAAATTCGACCAGATCAGCAAGCTCATTGATGCTACAAGATACAACAAAATAGACCCCGATGGTCTGCAGATCGTAAAAGGACCGGTTATTTTTTGCAGAGCACACACAAACGAATACAACACATGTGCACAGATGGTCAGGAAAGTGGTCTTCGATCGCCAATACCACCACAGCATACTCCTTGGCGACTGGACGCGCAGCGACGAATCCCTACCGACACGAAACAAAAAAACGAAAGCGGCAACTGCATTGCTTGAACTAAACTACACAGCCCAGACGAAGGATGCAGCAGAAGCACTGTTAGACCTGATCAACACCACTGTTTCAGGTGTAGGTCTATTTCGAAACGAGCGTGAATGCCTCGTGCTAACAACACCATTTTGACAGGAGAAGACAAAAACACGACCCCAACGCCTCCTACGCGCAAGAACAAAACGCGCGCCAAAAGGAAGACCAAGCCTACGCATCGCTACTACCTCCGACACAGGCGGATAACGAAGCGCGCCAAACACCACTATGACACTCGAGACAGACGCGGTTTGAACTGTTCATAGAAAGTGGAACATCTGGGAGCATCTGGGAACATTCTGAAACATTTCATCTGACATTTAAGGGCTGACTCCGAAATAAAAATGTCAATTTAAAATGTCACTATATTTGAAATGTTGCAGCACTACATTTTTGTACACTTTGTTGTCTATAAAATCTAATCCATCGTGTGAGCTGCACGTGGCTAAGTGCTCCAAGAGATAACCTCTCTTGGCTTAGCACCCACGTCACATGACACCATTCCTACCTATGGTGGTTGAGTGGGACATGTTACACAACTGAACCCTATATGGTTCATGTTGAAGGGGGTTTGGCTGTCCTCCTAGAAGATATCATGGACCAGGCCCATGTGCCGATTTGTCCATGATTTCAAAAGCCGGAACGAAGAATGGATCAAAGCTTCAATCGCAAAGACGGTCTCTTCGAAAGTAGACCCCATTCAGAGCATAATACACACCAACGAAAGGCCATGAAATCCAAGAGCCACGAGCGAAGCCGAGAATCGAACGTCATCAGACGACCTCGCCACGACCAATGCACATCCCCACACGCAGTGCTGTAACCACAAGACCACCCGCAGACGGATCAACGCCCAGATCAGGCGTTCGTAGGCCATACACTTAAAAAATGTACGATGACTCGGATCTGTTTTTATTAAAAACACAGTCACACGACAGTTGTTTCAACGTGCGTGAGGCCACGCGAATCCTTGACAGACCGAAGAGTCTGAGACACAATCTGGCAAACGTCCCTGAGGACAAACACGGTCCTGACAAACCCAGGTCCCACCATGGTCAGACGTTCTTTGGTGATGGGACAGATCTCATTTCCGGTGTGCCTGTCCAACCAATCCGCGATTTCTGTTTGTTCGTAACAGTGTCCGGTGCTCACAATCACGGGAGACCGCATGACCCCCAAGCCAATGGGACTCAGCAAAACCTCCTCGAGCGCAGCCCACTGCTTCGCATGGAACGCACACGAAACCTCCAGCTGCACCAACTTCTCTTCGATGAAAGTGAGCCTGGCCAGTTGCGACCGAATCACGGCGTCCATCTCCTCCTCTTTCTGGGATAGAAGTCGCCTGCAGCTCTTCAATTCGACAGCGTCGAGTGCAGATCGTTCGTTTAGAGCAGACATAGAGGCAAGAGCCTGTGCGTATTGATGCTCAAGGGTGGCGTTGCGGGTCATCAAGATACCCACTTCTCGAACCCGCTTCTCTGCATCGGCGTCAAGTGCTGCGTTACACACACGCAAGACGCGAAGCTCTTCTTCAAGACCGGCAATGATTTGCAGATCAGTTGCACGAAGACATTCCAGCTCATCCAACCTAGTCGACAAGCGCTGATTCTCCCCATACAATTCTTCAGCTGTTTTGAGGGGAAACGGAGCCACTCGTTTTGGACGAAACATAGACGGATCTACCAAACAGCATAGCGATGCCTTTTGTACGCGTTCCGGCCCAAATCCACACTCAAAAAACATCAAAAAACATCAACAACAGCACGCACACGCGTTCACCACACTTCCCACACTACAAATGACCGACGGAGTATGCCCCATCTCCCAAATAAAGCTCAGCGAACTGAAACACGCGGTCACATTTGCAGATGATCGCAGAGTGGCATACGATGCAGCGCATTTAGTGCACTGGCTGCGCGAGTACAGTCCACGCAATCCCATCACTAACGCAAAAATTAACCCCAGACGGCGGCTAAAAGACCTCCTGTTGCCATACAGACTGCCACACACCACCAAGGCAGAACTGAACGCCACTGCCCAATTCCTAAAAAAGCAAGGCACAGTGGACGGCCAGCCAGTACACAGAGATCAGCTGGGGATGTGCATCTGCATAGTGACATGGACCAGTGCTGGATACGGACTCGCTGCCACATATGGGTGCACCCAAGAACTATTGCTGCATGGCAGAGAACCAGACTTCGCCTGCAAGACCATCCCCATGTTGCTCATCACAACCCAGCTCTGCTGTGCCTTGGGTCTCTGCTACATCTTGCCTGAAATCAGACGATTCATTACCCCCAGTATTACGTTTACCTCGGCTGTGACAGGATCGATTGTCAGTTGGCTTGCTATGACACAACTGCAAATACAATGAGTGTCGCATGCTACTTAAGACTCAATCCAATCCACAGAATGCACCAAATGCTTCGCGTGCCCAACACCATGATACCAGTTAGCGTAGAATACCATCCACCAGTGCCATTGGAGTTGCTGCACTGCATCAGAAGAAGTTAAAAAATAAACACACCCCTTACTACGTAGTATCAGCCTTTAATAAAAAGAACCATGCTGTCCATTGACAATCTCACAACACTCACACCAAATGAAAAGGACCTACTGCGCAAACACTGCGATCTGTCCGGACACATGCGTCGCATCAGGAATCTGAGGACGTTCCTGATAGATGAAATCCACAACAAACGCGCAGTGCTTAAGCGGAATAAGTACAAGATCAATCCCGAGCTCGAAACACCTTACGGTCGAATTTTATTTGGAGGCAAGAAACACCTACACTGGTTCAACACCTTTCCGTGTGCGTATCAGGGAACATTGGACAGTCTCATATTCCGCGATTTCAGACACACAGGGATCGAGAATCTTCTGCTTAATTCAGACCCAGTAATAATGCTCACAAGCTTTTATTACCACTCTTCGCTTCCAATAAACGAGTTTCAATTGGCTGCCAAATTTGACGAGTCTGAATGGGCCTTAAACGACCCAGCCAACGATTTGAACATCCTACACCGCTTCCGCGACGAATTCATTGCCTTTATGTGTCGCGTCGAAGATGTCCTGGCCCAGACACCCCGTGAGTTTCAAAAAAGTCAACAGACCCACAGCCTCAAAACAGAACGCAGGCGCTATTCCAGGGTCTGTGGTGTACTTGCTTAAAAGTATTTATCCCCGGCTGGCCCACTGCAGCTTACACATCCCTTGACACGAAAAAATAAACCCAGATGTCAGAACCTACACTCGAAACCCTGTGCGCTGTATTTGCAGTAACCATCACAGTCAGCTATGTCCTGATCGTATGCAGGATCTGGAGACTCTTCAGCAGCAACCCCCCGCGCACAGTACAACCTTTGCCAGAACCGCTCTGTCTGCTCTGCTGCGACAAAACAGCCAATGCCATGTTCACGTCCTGTGGGCATGGAGGCGTGTGTCACATTTGCGCAGGGCGAGTGATAACCATCGACAGTCGATGCCCCTTTTGCAGGAGTGTTGTCAGAGGCGTTCTAATAAACAACGGGCTTTAGCCACGTGGCCTATGGCCAAACAAATGTTTTCATTCAGCACACACAGCGCCAGTGCAAATCCATCAGAGGACATTACTCAGCCTGCCAAACGTAAGCAAGAAAACGCCACGGGTAGATCTCGTCCACCTCAAACGGACACGAATAAGCAACACCGCTCGTCTGACCCCAATACTCCAACCAGCCGTGGACATGCCCATCAGCATATCGAAGAGCACTCAGACGGATTTCATACGGACGCGGCGGTAAGAAACACTGGATACCGAGCCTATCTCTCCCTTGAATGGAAACAGCGTACTGCAACCGCACGCGATGCCCAACCACCATGAACGACGCCGGTCCGTCGTGAACATACATCCCCAAACGACCGTAAGTGCGTACAGACCGGCGAAGGCGCCGTAGGAAAGCGAGCACGGCAGGCGACGCCTTCCTGTCCAGAAAAACGGCACGCAATCCACCGCACACCTGCATCAGAAGAGCCTCGTATCGATAGCCGAGATGTTCACTTGCATCTAAGATCTCTGCTATCTGCAAGAGCATAGACCAATGCACATTGATGGCCCAGCACTTCTTATATACACGCATTGAGCACTCAGTATAAAAAATGCGCTTGATCATATGCCTTCTGGCAGCAGCAGCGTTAGTCTGCCTCGTAAACCAAATCATTCTTACCCAGCAGCGGTCTGCTAAACCCACACAGCACACTATAGACCCATACAACGCGCGATGCACATCGACCATCGTTACAGCCTACTACGTGCTCCCTATGTCCAAGCACAAAGTGGAAGAGTACCAACAGTGGCTGCCCAATCTGCTCTCATTGAAAGCATGCATGGTGGTGTATCATGAGGGCTCAATCAACATCTCCTCGCGTCCATTCACACGGTGGCGAATACAGTCACTCGAGGATATCATGAAAGCCTCGCCGTTCGCACAGTCTCTGTCACCGCCCAGAAATCTGTTCTGGAAGTACCAAAACGCCATAGACCCCGAACGCAGCATACACAGAGACTACCGCATGTATTGGATGTGGACGCTCAAGACCACCCTACTGACCAACACAATACAAGAGAACCCCTTCAACACACGACACTTCTTCTGGGTAGACGCCGGCTGCCAGCGCTACGCACAGCACACGGGACGATGGCTGTGGAACCCACAGGTACCACCAGACAAGATGGTGTTTGCAGAGGCAAATCTCCGTCCGCCAGGCGCCATCTCCCCATACAAAGACCATATTTCAGGCGCCATCTTCGGAGGCGACGCAACGGCAGTGCTGCGGTTTCACAGCGCGTATGTCGCACTATGGTGGAACATGTCCGAGCAAGACCTATTTGTGGGCAAAGACCAGACGCTGTACAACATGCTTTGCTACAATCAGACAGACGACCCCTGTCATCTTGTCCAAGCACCATATTTGTGGTGGAAGTGGTGGTCGGGTAATAAGTGGTCAGAGGATCCCTGGTTTTACGCACTGACCTACTTGATAAAGTCACAAGAGTAATCAATTTATTTGGGCTGCCAAGGCAATTGCCAACTTATTCAGATCAATAAAAACACATTCAGTGCCCATATACACAACACGAAAACGGAAGCAAAGGTTCATTCAACCATAACAGGCATCAAGCATCGCATTCGCCATCCGAAGAGCCAGACTCCTCATCTGAATCATAGCGCTCCCGATGCATGAGCTCGCTCATGGCCAAGACCATCAAGATCTCATCAAGAGGCATGGCCATGTTAAACGACCATCCGTTAGACATCACCCAGTGCACCCAGCGAAACTCACCAGACGCCTTAACCTGCACGGCATACATGCGCGTGGTGTCGGCCTCCTTGTCCTCCGTTGGAAACAGAAGCAGCGCGTCCTCGACAGGAGAACCCCTGAGCTCAAGCTCGATGCCAAACACACGGCAAAAGAGGTCCTTAACCGCCTTGACGTCGTCGTCATCAAACACATCCGGATCAGACCAATCAGCCACAGCTCTTTTCAGAAGTGCAGCATCAAACGACCCAGGAGCGGCAAACTCTTGCAGATTAAGTACCATGGTTTGGACTGGAGAGAAAGAAGACAGGCTTATATATTGAAACACACGAGATAAAATTGATTTTATCGGTCCTCTTTCTTGAAATCTTCACTTTAATCTCTATGATCAATTCGTACAGCTGCTACACCTGAAGTCCGCGTGGGTAGAATGACTTCAGATTCCACTGTGAAACCATTTTTTAGACTGAGAAACGACCCAACAATAATACCCAAAATCAACACGATCTCCCAAATACACACGAGACCCATCAATACCAAGAAAAAGAAAATATCCATACAAATTCGTACCCAAAGTGAATCATAATACGGAAGGCTTGGGATACCAAGATGCACAAAAATTGTCCCAGCAAACGGAAGATTTCGGATAGAAAGGTAACACAAAACAACCACAGCAACAAACCAAAGGATTATGATTATGATGTCCCTTACCAAAAACCATTCACATGAACTAACACCCATTCCAGTGTACATTGCTTCTGATATCCAAAGGATCCTGAGAGAACATTCAAATGAAAACACCTGCTCTGTAATAGAACAAGGATATTCAATTTTACATTGCTTTGACAGATCCCCATTACAAAATGGAACACCAGTGCTTGACTCATATGCAAGAGGTGTTATATTCAATCCCTCTAATCTAAAACACATGGAAGAATTTGTACAGCTGGGAGTGACAAGACATTTAGAATTCACAGCCCTGGACATTCCATAGAAACCGTTCCTGAATCCAGCAAATGTATCTGATGGCATTGGAACTGAGCATATTGTAGGCGAGATATCAATGATTGAATTATCCTGAAAGCTCCTCTGCACGTTACACGGTGGGATGGATACACCATCCAAAATACACTTATTGTCATATCTTCCACACGAAGAAACACAGTACCCATCCAAAAGGAACGCATATGGACTCCAATAAGTACACCCTGTTTCATCCGACGACACATTCAATGCTAGATGTGTCTGTGTAGCACACTGCATGAACTTGTTGTTGAGGTTAGAATCAATATCAGGAAGCAGACCACATGGATTTTTGGACGGACATTGTACCGGCACCCCACACATAGTTGAATTGTTCTCCCTGCACAAAGGCACCAGCTTTTGATTTGTATCCAGAAATCTGCACCCTGGCGCATACATGGTAGCATTGCACTCACTCACTATGGCTGGCCTTGTATCCCATCTATTCTGCAAAATAGCAGTGCATTCAGATGAAAACCAGCTTTTCTGCCAGGCACTATCTCTTGGACCAAGCCATGTTCCACATTGGATGGGTGCCATGAAAAGATTGATGTTCGGTTCCGAAGCATTGTAAATACGGACTTTAGCATTATTCAAACTGCAATTCATGGTGTTGGTAGGATCCAAAACACCACCCAGCAATTCACATCGACCCACACAACTGGAACCATCCCAATATGACCATTGCGACCATGCTAGGCACAGTGCAGAGGTATTAGCATTGGGATTCACAACAACTGTGCATGGATTCGGATTAGCACATGGATTGATCCTTCTTACATTTTCAATGACACTGGCAGTGACTGCCTGAAACACATCCCATCCACACACTCAATTAGCAGGCCGCTTCTGCCGCCCCAGCTTCACCATCCCAACCCGCATGGTGCGATCCGCGATGTCCACCTCCTCACCCCGGCGTATCGCGGAGATGTACACCGGGTTCAGCAGACGGAACACAGCCTCCTGCCGCTCGCTCATCGTCTGCCGGTCCAGCCCGCTGCCCTCGAGACACTTGTCCACCAGACGCCGCACGTGTTCCTGAAACGTCGGCCGCGGAAATCCGTCTGGGATCTGCAGAGCATCACGACTCATCATCAGGAATCTCACGACAATAACACACAACCAAAGCACCACCTCCTCCGCCTGCGTATCCGCCCCCAACAGACTCATGCAGCGCGCCATCTCGAACAGTTCGTCGTAGTGCGTAGGCCCGCTCTTGCCTCTCGTGAGCTGCTCCACCTGCAGCACCAGGGCTTTGTTGCGCTTGTCGGATGCTTTCAGATTCGCCTCCAGAAGCGACACGTTCGTCCCACCCAACTGCTCAATGCGATCGCGCAGCTTCCGCACCTCGTCCCGATGCGCCTGCTCCTTGGCCTTGAGCTGCGTCTGCAACTGATCCTCCCGCACGCCGTGTCCCACGCTGTCGCGCTTCTGCAGAGCCTTCTGCTCGTCCAGCCGCTGCTTGTGCACGTTCAGCTCCGCACGCAGCTCGCGCATCGAATTGTCGCGCGCCGCCACCAGCGCCTCCAGCTCCGCGGTCCTAGCGATGAGCCCACGCCCATGCTCGCTCTGGCCCTCGGGCGACGCCTGCAACGCCAGCTGACGTTTGGCCTGCGTGAGCTGGAGGTCCAGCGACTTGACCGAATCCGAGAGGCACGTTCGCTGAGGAGTGGCTGGGTCAGAGAAAGCAAAAGGCCAACAAAAGCACTGCTCGCCTGTTTCTGTAGATCAGAGCAGGAAGTCTGGGACTCCTTGAGCTCAATCTGGAGCTTCTTCACCTCCCTGTCTCGGTAGACCAAGAACGTCTGGCGCGACTGCATGGCGGCGGATTTAGAGCATGTTAACTCAGCCTGTATTTGAACACATACCTTCTCCGACTCCAAATTCTTCTTAGTCGATTGCAGCTCGGCACGCAGAGTCTCAAGCTCCTGTGGGTCAGCCACGAGCGCAGAAGAGGCCCTGAGTGCTTCTATCTCCCGCTGCTTTTCTTCGAGCGCAGAGGCGGAGGACGCACGCAGTTGTTCGATTTCGCGGTCTTTCGTGGCAAGAGTCTCTGCATGTGAAGCCTGCAACAATGTAACATTCCTATTCAAGGCTTCATTTACTTGCTCGAGAACACCCACACGCTCCTGCAAGGCCAGGGTTAACAATTGAAAAATAAAGAACACAACAGAATAATACCTTTTCCTCAGACAAACTAGAACGTGTATTTTCTAGCATCACTTTCAGACTTTCCATCTCTGAAAGCCTTTCATCGGTCTCAGACGCAAGACTCTGAATCTTTTGTGTCAACTCATCGACTTTCTGTTTTAACATTTCAACCTCGCAGTCCTAATACAAAACCATAATTACTTGAAACAAAGACCACAAACCAAAAAATACCAATTGCAACACGCACCTCACGTAGTTTAGACCCGGACATTCTCTCTGCCAGAGCACCAAAGGCAGACGGGTCTTCGTGCATAACCTGACACTGAACACGAACATCCTCCTCTGCATCCCGTACCTCGCCGTCAATTCGCATCTGTTCCTCTTGAGCGGGAGTCCATGTTTCTACGCCAGAACACAGACATGGTTTGCGTCCACCGCCTGGATTATCATAGAGAAAGATGGCCTTAAAATGCTCATCACGCGCATGTTCACCAGCAGAAAATGTCTTGATCTTCCCGCCCAACACAGAGCTGATGCTTACAAAGTTAGTAGAAGTCCCTCCTATTCCCATATTGATGGCAGCATCAAGATCAGAAAGTGCATTGTCCAGTGTCACATGTGTCTTGGCCTTATGCAACATGAGCGCATACAAGGTTCCAGTGCCATAAGGCTTGCTGTAAATAACACTACAGCCAACTTTGTCATGCAACATCTGCCTATAATCCGATGGTCTGGTGCTCAGACATATGGCAATGCTCCGTTTCCAATTGGTACCCTGTAAAAATACAGGTGAGCAAGGTGAGCAGGTGAGCAGGGTGAACAGATCAGCACCTCCATTGTGAATTTGATCTGGTTTAACCCACGTGCAGGTTTCCTATTTATTCGAGTTTTTGTTGCAGAGACCCGTTAATTTTTTTTCTGTTCGTTATAAAAAAAACGGAATTCGAGTGAGCAGGTGAGCAGGTGAACAGGTGAACAGGTGAGCAGGTGAACAGGTGAGCAGGTGAGCAGGTGAGCAGGTGAGCAGGTGAGCAGGTGAGCAGGTGAACAGGTGAGCAGGTGAGCAGGTAAGCAAGGTTGCTGCATCTGATTAGAGGAGCATGCTATGCCAAGCTTCTTTGTCCTTCCTTGTGTCTCAGGCGATCGGGGTGATTACAGTGCCATTAATCTAAACCCACCTGACTCTAGCCCCATCTGACTCTAGCCCCATCCGACTCTAGCCCCACATGACTCTAGCCCCATCTGACTCTAGCCCCATCCGACTCT